>JACCDO012278586.1_pt1 | contig 31912 bp, 40 predicted proteins | sample 7446101 | NCBI WGS metagenome assembly JACCDO01 (sample SAMN15323440, study PRJNA562643) | freshwater metagenome | isolation source: river surface water | place: USA:Blue River Watershed | collected 2017-08-16 | reverse complement strand
TTTAATAAAGTATTACCTGATGTAATTGATGTATTTACTGTATCTAATTTAGTATTAGTTGTAGTTGTTAGTGTATTATTTGTATCTAATTTAGTATTTGTTGTTCCAATTGATGTATTTACTGTATCTAATTTAGTATTTGTTGTTGTTATATCAGTATGAAGTGTATCTAATTTAGTATTTGTTAATGTTATATCAGTATGAAGTGTATCTAATTTAGTATTTGTTGATGTTAGGTCTACATGAATAGTTGTATTTAAATCTGTATGAAGTGTATCTAATTTAGTATTTGTAGTATTATTAAACCCTCTAATAGTTTCTATATTATCATCAATATTATTTAATTTATTATTTGTTACTTGTTGATTTTCTATATTTAGATCTAATTTATTATTAATATCTGATAATCTATTAATATAAGCCATTATTATTATTATTATATCTTATTTTTTAAATTAAATAAATTTTTGTTATAAATAAATATTTGTTCTATTGATATCAAATGTTAATATTATTATATTAAATTTATTTTTAATATCAGCAACTAATTGTCTAACATAAAATCCACTAGATACATTTATTTTAATTGGTAAGCTATAAATATTATTAATAATATGATTATTAATAATATTATTATAATTATTAATTATAATATCTTGTCTAAAATTATTTTTCTTATCAATTTTATTAATAGTATCAATTATATTATTTTTCCATTCATTAAAATTATATTTTTTAATATTTTTAAATTCTATATTAAAAATTTCAACCTGATGAGATGGTTTTTCAATATATGTATTTGTTTGCATATGTTGCCACATAGGAATACCCTTAATTCTTTTTGAACTATAATTATGAAAATGTTGCTCAAATTTACCAATCTTACATCTTTCAGAAACATATTCTTTTATTTGCTCTACATAATTATTAACTTCTGATTCATTATAATCATAAATATTTTCAATTAATCCCAAAGGATCGTCTGTATCTGTTGATAATCCAAAAATAATTTCAAATTCATATTCCTTTTTATGATATAAATATTTTTCCATATTTTTACATTCATTTCCAACTAATAATAAAACCAACCCTCTAGCCATTGGGTCTAATCTTCCACAATAACAAACTTTATCTAATCTTTGATTAATATTAATAATATTACTATTTGCTTGTTTAAATTTATCTATAGTTTGTATCATAGTATTCCCAGCTTCTTTATTATAAAACATTAAATATATAAAATTAATAATTTTATATAAATTCAAATCAATTTTTTTATATAAATATATAATGATACTAGTTATATTAATATTATTAATTTTAATTTTAATTTTAATTTCAAATAAAAAAACCCAACATTTTAATAATACATCCAAAAAGATTGCATTCCTATTTTTAATTAAAGATAAAATTAATAAAGAGTATTTATGGAATAATTTTTTAAAGAATGTTGATAAAAATAAATATAATATTTATATTCATTATAAGAATGATGAAACGCTAAACTATTTTGATAAATATAAAATAAATAAAATAGTGCCAACTAAATGGGGAGATATTAGTTTAGTTATAGCACAAAAAATATTATTAGAAGAAGCAATGAAAGATGAGTCTAATTATAAATTTATATATGTAAGTGATTCATGTATACCTATTAAAAGCTTTGATTATATTTATAATTTTTTAACAAAAGACAATAATTCATATTTTAATACTGAAATAATTAAAAAAAATATACATAAAACATTTCAATGGTTTATTTTAAATAGAGAAAATGCAAATATAATAAATAATGATACTACTGAAATCAATAAATACAATAATACACATGCACCTGATGAAAAATATTTTTTAACATTATTACGTCAAAATAATGCAAATAATATAATTATAAATAAAGAAACTAATAAATACACAACTTATGCTAATTGGGGTAATAAATTAATAAATTTAATTAAAATGGATGATTTTGAAAATAATTATAAAACTTTTAATTCAAAGAAACTGTTTTTTAAATATCCTTATAACTATACTGAACTAGATAATAAAGAATTATATTATTTAATTAATCAAACTGACTGTTTATTTCTTAGAAAAATATTACCAGATACAATAATAAATGAAGATTTATTACCATATTAATAAAATAATGCTTTGCATATGATTAACGTGGGACATTCAAAACTCATTTGTCCACGCAAATCAAAGGTTATTTTAATAAAAATTGATTGGAAGATAGAAAAAGTAAAACTTTTTCTATCTATACCAATCGTGTTTATGGATCATTATGAAAAATCTTTAATTTTTCATAACGCCATAAAAATTGATTAATAAAACTAAAAGTTATAAATATATTTATAATAATTAAATAATTAATGGAAGAAATTATATATTTATTAAATCAAAATAATATTCCCTATAATTTGAGAGATAAAAAGGAAAATATTATTATTATTCCAAATGGAGTAATTAAAGTAAAAAATTATCAAACTATTAAAAATAATCAAGATATTATAGATTATATTAAACAATTAACTAAAATTAGTATTTATTATAATTTACCAGTTTATTCATTATTTATAAATATAAATGACAATGGTAAATTATCATTTGATTATATTTATAATGCAATTAATAGTAATATAGATGCTACAAGAATCTTATGGTGTAATAATATTAATCAAATTATTATTGGAGAATATTGTTATGCAATTAGAACAACTGGAGCTGTATGGACATTAGTTACATTATATGAACAATTTATTCCTATAATTAATAAAATTATTCTTATTCCTATTGAAACTTATAAAAGGTCCATTGTTATTATGACAGATACAGAATTAGAAATATTACATAAATATAATATTAATATAGTTGAAGGACAAATAGAGAGCAATTTGAATATTTGTTATATTACTCAAGATACTTTTAGAGAAAGAGAATTATTTACTTTTAAAATTAATTATGTTCCTCTTAATGGTGGTAATCGTTCACCATGTAGAGTAGTTGAAGGAATTACAACAATTTGTCCTAATTGTAATAATATTATTTATTTTGATAAAGATGGTAGTTTAAGAAAACATAGTAATTGTTTCATATAAAAATTGATTTTTTTATAAATTAATATTAATTTATATTCATTTAATGTCAAATATTAATCATTATTCTAATAATTTAGATATAGAAGACTATCATTTTAATCATTTATTTCTTCATGAAAGAATGGATAATAACAAGGATAAAGAAGAAGCTTTCTTGATTGATTTAGTTAATAATATTAATGAAGATACAACTGAGAAAGAATATAAAAAAATGTTATTAGAAATGAGGAAAAAGCATAAAGTAGTTCCAGGTGTTATTATTTTGAATTATTTATATAAAAAGTGTATTCAAAATAATACTATTAAACCTAATAAATATTTTGAAAAATTTAATATTCGTAATGAAACGCGTGCAACTAGTGGTATTACTCAAATTACTGTTTTAACTTCCCCTCGGCCTAATGGTCAAGAATTTACCTGCGAACATAATTGTTATTATTGTCCAAATGAACCAGCACATGAAGGCAATAATTGGACGCCTCAACCGCGATCTTATCTTTTTAATGAACCAGCTGTTCGGCGTGCGAATGAAAATAAATTTGATGCAGCATGGCAATTTTGGCATCGTGCATCCGGATTGGAATTATGTGGTTTACCTGTTGATAAAGTAGAATTATATATTTTAGGTGGAACATGGGGTAGTTATCCAATTGATTATAGAATTGAATTTGTTCGTGATTTATATTATGCAGCAAATACATACTATCATTCTAAGAATAATTCAAAGAATAATTTGCGTGAGAGGCTTAGTCTGGAAGAAGAGATTGAAATTAATCAAACAACTGATGTTCGTATTATTGGGTTAACAATGGAAACTCGTCCAGATCATGTAAATAAAGATGAAATATTATTATTGCGTCGCATGAATTGCACTAGAGTTCAAATTGGAGTTCAGCATTTGGATTATGAAATTCTTAAGAAAATTAATCGCGGATGTTATTATAATGATGTCAAAAGAGCTATTTATAATCTTCTTAATTGTGGATTTAAAATTGAAATTCATTTGATGTTTGATTTGCCTAATTCATCACCTGCTAAAGATAAAGAATTAATTAACCAATTATTTAGAATTAATTCAAATGATAAATCATATTTAGAATATAATTTTGCTGACCCTAATATTACATTTGATGAAGCAAAATATTATCCATTTCAGAGTGTTGATTGGACTGTTACAAAACAATGGGAAGATAAAGGAGAATATTTACATTATTCTCATGAAGATTTAATTGATGTTTTAATATTTGCTAAATCTCATACACCTCCATCAGTTAGATTAGCGCGTGTTATTCGTGATATCCCAATTAGTTATGTTTATGCTGGAAATAATGTTCCTAATTTACGACAATTATTAGAAGAAGATATGAAGAAACAAGGATTAAAATGTCGTTGTATTCGTTGTCGTGAAGTTAGGAAAAAAGAAACTGATATTAATAATATTATTATTAATATTAGAGATTATGAAGCATCAGAAGGACATGAATATTTTATTTCAATTGAATCAAAAGATAAAGATATTATTTATGGATTTTGTCGTCTTCGTCTTAGTCCTAATATGGGTTTCATTAAGAGTGGTGGATATAATAAAAATCAGACAAAACCTAAAGATGAAGATAAAGACATTAATTTGTTGCCATATTTAAATAATATGGCAATGATTAGAGAATTACATGTTTATGGTGTAATGACACCTCATGATGATAAAGTATCTAATAATAATCAACATAAAGGATTTGGTAAAATGTTAATTAAAACAGCAGAGAAAATTGCAATTAAAAATAATTATTATAAAATTGGAGTTATTTCTGGTGTAGGAGTTAGAAAATATTATGAAAAACTAGGTTATCGTCTAGAAAATAATTATATGATTAAAAATTTAAGTTATTATAAATTTTTAAATTCAGTTCTCATATTATTAATAATAATTTATATTATTTACATTTTATTATAATCTTTTTGAATCCATTTTAAATCCTTATCTAATTTATTATAATATGTTTCATTTGATTTAAATAATGTTCTTAAAGCATTAATATGTCTTAATATTTTAAGTTCTTTATGATGCTTTATTGCTCTTTTTAAAGCTTTTACTCTTTCTTCATGATTATTATGTAATGAATATCCATAATCAGATAAAATACCCATATCTTCTTTTGGTAATATTCCTAATTTTGGACCCTTTCCAGTCTTTCCTTGATCTTTAATACAAACAGATTTTACTTTAATATTCTTCTTTGATGATTTTCTTTTAAAAGTATAACCAACTCTTTCGATCATACCTTTAGGGCATTTAGCTCCACCAACAATCTCTTTTTTCTCTTCCTGAGATGTCATATAATATTATATAGATTTTGATTATAAAATAATTAAACATTTATTTTATAATAATTATAATTTGATGAATTTGGAGGAAATAGAATTACATTGTAATTTTGATTTTGAACCAGAAATTAAACATAAATATGGAGATATGATATTAGATATATTTAATAATATGTGTCCAGATAATTATAATAATTATAATAATTATAATATGGATCCTGACATAATGATTATTATTGCATTATATTATATATCTAAAAAAGAATATGAAAAAGCTATTAAATTATTATTAGATGCAATAAATTTTTCAAATTGTACTAATTTGAGAGCAATATGTACTCTTGGTATATTATATAATATTCTTAATGATAAAGATAAATCAATATATTATTTTAAGATGAGTTCAGATAAAGGACATGTATTATCATCGACTAATTTAGCATATGAATATTTATCTCAGGGTGAATTTGATTTATTTTTTAAATATAATCTAATTGGTTTAGATTATAATGATGATAATGCATTAATTAATCAAGGTATATATTTATGGAATATATTAAAAGATTATAATAAAGCAATAGATATTTTTAAAAAATTAATTAATAATAATTATAGGGCATGTTATGAATATGCAAAATTAGTAGGTAATATAGAACAAAAAAAAGAATTATTAATTAAAGCAATTAAACTTAAACCGAAAAAAAGTTATATAGATATGTTAAAAAAAATAACCAATGATTTTGAAAGATATGAATTATATAAGAACTATAATATAAAAACGCAAATATTTAAAAATTATGATAATATTGAATTTAATATTAAATTTAATATAAGTAAATTTAGCCGTTGTCCTTGTTGTATTAAATCAGAAAAAGTAGAATTACTTACTTTAAAATGCAATCATTCATTTTGTATTAATTGTATAAAAAAATATTGTAATAATAAATGTTGTTTATGTTAATCATTAATAATATCTTTATCAGATTTATCAGTTTTACCTTTGGTTAATAATATTTTGGTTTCATTTTTATGACATTTAATACACAAAGTTCTTAAATTGTCTAATCCACATAATCCACCTCCTTTTACAACTGGGATTATATGATCTGCATCCCATAATCCTCCACCGTGTTTCTTTATCCATATCTTTCTTTTTAAAGAAATTGAATGTTCTTTTAAAAATGTTTCTCTTTCTTCTCCAACTAAAATTATAGCTTTTTTAGCTATATCTTTTGTATCAATCCCACAAATTGCACATATTGCTTTATCTCTTTTATAAACACATGTTCTTAAATAATTTGTATTAGTTCTAATTAGAATTTCGTGGACACATTCAGGACTACACATTGTTTTCTTAGGTGGTTTTACTGGTCCATTACACCATCTACAACATGTAAATCCATTCTCATCTTTTGGTAATAATTTAGCATCTATTAATTTACCAATATATCTATTGTTCATTATAATAATATTATAATTTAATATCTAAAATCCTTTCATTATCCTACAAATAAAAATAATATTTTTCAAAATTTTTAATTAGTAGGTTGTTTATAATATAATATTTTTTGAAATTTTTTGAAATTAAAATCATCTATATTAAATGTATCCATTGTTCCATCCCATAAATTAAGTATTATTATTTTATTTACTAATATATTTTTTTTACCTAATAAATATCCATACATTAAAGTTTGACATAAATTAGGAAAAGTGCATGCATCATCTGGTGTTGTTTTCATTTCAATTAATGTATCATTTACCATAAAATCTATTTCTCCTTTAATATTTTTATTAGTAATATTTGTATGCAATTTTATTTTATTTTCAGAATTATCTAAAATAATAGTATTTATTAATTTAATAATACATTTTTCAACATTATTATAAAAAGGATTAATATTATCACTTAATAAATGTTGTTTCCATTCATCTACATTATTATTTAATTTTTTAATAGTTGCAATATAAAAAATATCATTTAAAATTGTTCTCCAATCAGTATATCTATCTATATAATTTTGATAAAGTTTTTCTGGTAATTTATTATGATTATTTTGAGATAAATCAAAATTTTCTATAATATCACTAAAATTATTATGAATAATTTTTGATACCAATAAATCCATCATATTACCTGCAATTAATCTATTTTTTAATGTAACTGGTGCTGGTAAATCTGTTTTATAACCAATATTACTTCTAACTGATGATATTGTTAATATCATTTCAGATAATTGTTTATATCCATTGAAACGTAAATAATTATTAATATCAATTGATATATTACCAGTATAGTTGTAATTTATTGATAATGATTTTAATAAATTAGAACCAATATAATTTGTCTCATCTAATTCTCTAATAAATGGAGAAATAACAATATCATTTAACAAATCTTGAGTGAAATTAATAGATAAATATTTTTTCGCTCTAGACGTTGCTACATAAAATAATCTTCTTTCTTCCATAACATTATCTATTTCATCTTTATAATAACTTTGTCTAATATTAGGAAAATTTTTACAATCCATATCAATTATATAAACATATTCCCATTCTAAACCCTTACTCCCATGAACTGTTGATAAAAATAAACTATCTTCAATTGTGTCTATTTCTAAATTTAAATGAATATTACTAATAAATTCTTCTATTGATTGTTTATTCATGAAAGATAATAATGATAATAAATCTTTTTCTCTAAGTTCTAAATTATTACTCTTTGAGTTATCATTATTAATAACCCATAAATTAACTAAATAATTTTGTATCATTAAAATTTGTTCTTTGATTTGTTTATTTTTTAAACTTAATAAAAAGCTGTTTAGTTTTTTTAAACTATCCAAATTTAAATTTGGATTATCTAAAATAAATTCTTTTATTGCTTCAATTATATTTTCATTATTATCAATAATTTCATTTGCTCTAGCAATACCAATATTTTTATGTAAAGCCAAAATTCTTTTCCAATGGATTAATGATTTTGGATTAGTAATAATAGTTAAGAATGCAATAAAATCTTTTATGTGTTGTTTATTTAATAAAGAAATCCCAATACTTTTAATAACTGGAATTGAATGTGTTATTAATTCTTTTTCTAATTCATCCAAAGAACTATTCTTTCTAGATAATACTACCATTTCTCTTAATGGAACACCATTTTTATATTTTTTAGCAATATCATCTGCAACCCATTTATATTGTTCTTGATATGTTTCATGACATTTAATATATGGTTTCATTCCTAATTCTGTTTGATTTGATATAACATTTTTTTTAAATTGATTAGTATTATGAGAAATAATATCTTGAAAACAATTAACAATAGATGGAGTTGAACGATAATTTGTTTCTAATAAAAACTTTTTAACATTATCATATTTTTTTTCAAAATCCCAAATATATTTAACACTGCTACCACGAAATGCATAAATAGCCTGTGCATCATCTCCAACAACCATAATATTAGAATTAGAATTTTGTTGAAAGCAACTTAAAATATAATTTTGAACTGGATTAATATCTTGATATTCATCAAAAAAAATATATTTAATTTTTTCTAAAAATGGGTTTATTTTTTTTGTTCCTAATAATTGACAAAATTGTATCATTAAATCATTAAAATCTATTAAATTTTGTTTTTTTTTCTCATTTTTATATTCTTTTAAAATATTATTAATAATACTTTTATATTTTGATGAGATACTTAAATGTTTAATAGCTTCGTCAATATTACAAGGATAAGATGTTGAAACTTTATCATAAATATAAACAATTTGACGTCTTAATAATGCAACTTCATCATCACTTAAATCTTTACATGGGATTAAAATAACATCAGCGCATTTTTTAATAATAAAGTGACTATCATTTTCATCCAAAACTGTATAACTTATTTTATGATATTCTTGTAATAATCTATATCCTAATCCATGTAGTGAACCAACATAATATGGTAATTTATGAGGTATTATATTACTAATACGTTGGTTCATTTCCATCCCAGCTTTTTTTGTAAAGGTAATTAAAATAATATTAGAAGGATCTACTTTTTCTTTAGTAACTAAATTAATATATCGTGAAATTAATGTATGAGTTTTACCAGAACCAGGACATGCAATAACTAATATATTTTTATCTTTTGAGTCGACTATAACTTTTTGTTGTTCACTTAATGATAAACTATCTGCTATATTCATTTCACTAAATGATGCCATCATATGTTCTATTTTCAATAATTCATTTTCTAACATCATTAATTTTTTCTGATATATATTTATATCAGCCAAAATTTCTTTTTTTTTAATTATAATTGTATCAATATCATAAATATTATGATTATTATTAGACATTTAATATATATTAACATATAATGTTTATATATATTATTAATCATTATTAATCTATTTGCATTCTAAAATTGTTTTTCTCATCCATATCCATATCTATATCCATTGCCATATCCTTAAAATCATTATTATTTATTTTTTTATTCTTAAATATTCCAATTTTTGTTTTATTAATTCTTTTTATTTTTTTTATGATTGGTCCCATAATATTATATTATTATATAATTTAATTTTTGACACATTTAAGAACACGACCGAATTTATTATGTCCAATTTTTTGTCTTAATCTTTGACATAATTTGCATTCGTCATTAATATTAATATTTTCCATTTTATTAACTAAATTATTAATAAAATTATCTTTATGTAAAACAATTTGTAAATTATTTTTATTCATTAATAATATTATATTTATATATTTATATATTTTATAAAGAAACAAAGATGGGACACAAACAAAGATGAAACTCAAAACACAAGTGGCTCTACTGGCAGAACCTCCAAGAGAGACACACTTTTAGCCTTGGGGGAAGTTGGCGGAGTTTTCGTCTTTTTCATCATCTGGCGCAACTGCAGAGAGACAAAGGAACTCTTCTGTGGTTGCAGGCAGGTGTTCTCCAGCTGATGGAGCAACATGTCCTCCACCGATGGAGACACCTTGCCTGAGGATGATGTGGGGGTTGGTGTGGAGGTGTTTTCCTTGTCTTCAAGTTCGTTCAAAAACGTGAAAGTAGGCGGAAACCCGAACTTGCGTTTCTGTGGCTTGACACGCGGGCAACTGAGCGGCGTTGGTGTGAGAACCACGGAATCCTTCCGTCGCTTGTCCTGGTCCAACAAATACACCTTACGACCCTCCTTAAATATCTGTATGCTTAAATTACTGTTATTATCGGTATTTTCAAATGAAATCATACCAAAAAGTATATAAATAAAGGCATATATAATAAAAATATATTTCAATTTTTATAACCTATGGTTAATATAAATAATGAAAGTTAACTTTCATTATTTATATTAGAAAAATTAGGTGAAAGGATACGACTGAAATCAATTTTAATGAGATTATAATTTGGTTAAGAATGGGATGGAACTGTAGTTAATTGGTTAAAAATTGAAAAACCAATGTTTTAATGTATTAAGTGATATAATTATGTCTCAACATGACATTAATGATAATAAATTAAATGAAAAAAAGATAGTGGATGAAGATATTATTGATGATTTTGATGAAGACTTGGAAATGAAAGTATTAGTTTTAACTCAAAAAATGATTAAAGGAAGTTTTGGTAAAAAAATGCGTCAATTAAACAAGATTAGTAAAGATGTTAATTCTAAGAACTCGCAAAACTTATATTCAAAGCAAGTTGTTGTGATGGAAGATTTATAATTTGTAATATATTATAAGGAATAAATATATAATATATTAATGGCAAATTTGTCTGAATTTAATGAAACAGTTGATATAATGAATGTTATAGATATTAATTTAAGATGGCAACAATTCAATGATAGTGTTAATAGTAGAATTAATGGAATGTGGAATTATTTAATTTATAATCAATTTTGTGAAAAAGAAATATTATCATTAAAAAATGATACTCATGAATTAAGAAAAGAATTAGAAGATACTAAAAGTCAAGTATTTGCTTTAAGATTAAAAAATGAGAAACTTAAAAATGAATTATATGGAGAAGAAAAAACTTATTCTAAAAAGAGAAAACAATATGATTTATTAGCAGATGAATTTAAAAAAGTTAAAAGATTTAAGCGTTCTAGACCTGAAGAGATAGAACAAATTGCTAAAGACATATTTAGTAATTTAAATAATATTAATGATATTATTAATTTAAAAAATCATCCAAAGAAATTTAATTTTATAGCTAATGATAAATTTAATAAATTATATAATATCATTCCAGCTTTAGAAGAATTACAAAATATTATTGGTATGGATAATGTTAAAGAAAAAATATTTCGTTCAATTTGTTATTTTCTTCATAATATAAATGAACTTTGTTCTTCTACACTTTGTAATGAGATGAATCATATTATGATAATGGGACCACCAGGTGTTGGTAAAACAACAATTGCTAAAATTATGGGTAATATTTATTTAAGACTTGGATTTCTAGAGAATGATAATTTTATTACTGCAACACGTTCTGATTTAGTTGCTAAATATTTAGGACAAACTGCAGAAAAAACTCAAAAAGTTATTGATTCTGCTTTAGGTGGAGTTCTTTTTATTGATGAAGTTTATAGTCTTGGAAATAAAGAGGGACGTGATTCATTTGCTAAAGAATGTATTGATACTATTAATCTTAATATGTCAAGAACGGATAGACCATGGTTATTAATTGTAGGTGGATATAAGGAAGATATTGAAGAAAGTTTTTTGGCTTATAATAAAGGATTAGAAAGACGTTTTACTGTTAAGCTTGAAATTAAAGGTTATGATGAGAATGAATTATTTGATATATTAAAATCATTTATACTTCAAGAAAAATGGGAATTAGAAGAAAATGCTATAACTATTAATGATATTAAAGAAAATAAAGATAATTTTAAATATTATGGAGGAGATATGAGAAAATTATTCCAATTAGCAAAAGAAAATTATTGTGTTAGAAGTATGAAAACATCATTAACATTAAATGGAATACATAAAAAATTATCAAAAGATGATTTTAATAAAAGTATTGAACAATTTAAAAATAATTCTAAAAAAACAGAAAATACATCACATCTTATGATGTATATATAATAGGTTAAAACTATAGGTTAAAACTATAGGTTAAAACTATAGGTTAAAACTATAGGTTAAAACTATAGGTTAAAACTATAGGTTAATTATCGTAATCACTTAAATCAATACTAGATAAATCATCATCGGATTTATTATCACAATGAGGATTATGATTTTCAATAACTTTATCATTTTCTACATAATAATGAACATTACAATGCATACAATAATATGTTGTGCATTTATTACAAAAAATATAAGATGAATTATCTGAGGAACACTTTGGACAATTTGGTAAATTATCTGGCATTAATTTTATTTAAAATATCATTTTAAATAAAATTATAGTTTCGAATTTATATAGCATTTATTGTAATGATCTTTATTAGTAATATTATTAATTATATGAAATTCTTTTTTGCATGATAAACAATAAATGGTATTACAATAATTACATGTATATTCGCATTTATAATCATTTATATTTTTATTACAATGAGGACATATTATATTTTGTTCCATTAAATTAAAATAATAATAATATTTTAAACTAACGAAACGTTTGAAACAATTGATTTGATGGTATGACCTAATCTCTCTGAAAGGTATTCTTTTAATTCATCCTTAGTAGGTGTTTCATCTTCATAATTATTAGACCACCATTTGCTGAATGCATCATACATTGCACTCATTTTAACAGTGTGGCTAGCATCATCTGATTGACGAACACATGATGAAAAGAAACTATCAAAATGACTTTCCTCGTTATCTTCTTCCTCCACTTCTTCCTCCACTTCTTCCTCTACTTCTGCTTCCACTTCAACCTCCTCTACTTCTGGTTCTGGTTGAACCACTTGTGGTGGTGAGATGGGAGACTTTGGTGAGGATGGAGTTGATGATTTAGAAGATGATTTTTTTGTTTCCTTTACATTATCATTAGTAGCTTTGTATAAATAATCAAGTAAAGAATTAACTGATGTATTATTAAGGATAGCTAAACTACTACGGATTTTTTGTTCACTCAGATTTTGCTCACTATAAAGTTGAATACGAAGTAATACACTATTAAGTAGCATACGTTGTGATTGCATAAATTTAACGAGTTGAGATGAAAAACCTAATTCTCCTAACATTTGGTTAGAATAATCAGATGATTTACCCATGGTATTTAATAAATCAAATGTTTCAAGATTGAAACGAAATTCAGTTAGTTGTTGAGTAAGAGACATTAATAATATAAAGTCTTATTTTTTTATATCATTTAATATTATAATGTTTAAAAGTATTTATAATTATTTTACAAATATTGGTGCCGACATAATTTATGGATATGTTGAAGTTAAATGTGCTAATAATAATTGTGGAAGAATATTTAAATTTGCTAGAAATACATTGGATAATAATAATATAAATAATTATAGTTGTAATATGGGTTGCGCATTGGCAGTATTTAATAATCAACATTAATTTTTATATTATTAAAAGTCATTTAATCAAATAATAATATTAATATTAATGTGTGGTATTTGGGCTTTAATTGAAAAAAGTTCTAACAAAGAAGTTAATATTGGTAAATATTTATCAGATTTTTGGAAACTAAAACATCGTGGGCCAGATAATTCTCATTTTGAAACATTTAATCAGGTTTATGTTGGTTTTCATCGTTTAGCAATTATGGATACTAGTTTTAAGAGCAATCAACCTTATATTTTCAATGATATAGATAGAACTATCATATTTATGTGCAATGGAGAAATTTATAATTTTCAGCAATTGGATAAGAAATATAATCTTAATATAAGCACTAGTGATTGTATGGTTATTCCAAAATTATATTTATTAGCAAAAGACAATCAGGGAAATCCTGATTATCATGAATGGTTTCGTATGATTAAAAATGAAGTTAAGGGTGAATATGCATTTGTAATGTTTGAATTTGATAATATGAAACAATTAACACGTTATTATGCAGGACGTGATATGATTGGTATTAGACCCCTTTATACAGTAGCTATGAATGATAATATTGATATGTTTAGTTCAGAGATAAAAGGTATGAGTTCATTTGATGGCAAAGTAATTGAATTTGAACCAGGAACTATAGTAATGGTTGAAAAAAATCTATCATATTATAGTTCTCATAAATTTGATATGAAAATTGATTTATATAATACTTTTGGTAATTATAACAATTTAAATTTTTATAAAAGTATTTCAAATAATCATAACAAAAAATATTATGAAAATGATATTAATATAATATTACCAAAAGTTAGAAATGCGGTTATTAATAGTATTAAAAGAAGATTACATGCAGACCGTCCAATTGCATTTTTATTATCTGGTGGTGTAGATAGTAGTTTAGTTGCATCAATTAGTGCTAGAATTTTAGGTGAAAATAATAAAATTAGAACATTTTGTTGTGGTATTAAAGGTAGCACTGATATGATTTATGCTAAAAAAGTAGCCGAACATATTGGTTCAAATCATACAGAAGTATATTTTACTGAAGAAGAAGGATTAGAAGCAATTAAAGATGTAATTAGAACAACAGAAACGTGGGATATTACAACAATTCGTGCATCAGTAGGACAATATTTAGTATCAAAATATATAAGTCAGCATACAGATTGTAAAGTAGTTTTAGTTGGCGAGGGTCCTGATGAAGTATGTTCTTCTTATCTCTTCAACTATTATGCACCTAATGGAGAAGAATTAGACAAAGCATCAAAAGATTATGTAAGAGATATTCATATGTATGACGGACGTAGAGCTGATAGATGTGTTTCACGTTGGGGATTAGAAGCTCGTATTCCATTATTAGATCCAGAATTTATAGAAACCTATTGGAGTATTGATAGTACATTAAGAATGCCAACAACTCATTCTATGGAAAAATATTTATTTAGAAAAGCATTTGATAATACAAGCATAATGCTTAATTTATTACCAGATGAAGTATTATGGCGTAAAAAGGAGGCTTTTTCAGATGGTGTTAGTAGTAAGGAAAGATCTTGGTTTCAAATGATTCAAGAACATATTGATAAGAAGTTTGAAACAAATAATTATGAAATTCCTAAAGAATTAAATAATACATTTATAGTTCCACCAACAAAAGAGGCTCAATATTATTTATATAAATTTATTGAATATTTTGGAATTAATAGAGTAGATATATTACCTCATTATTGGCAACCAAAATGGAGTATAAAATCTGGTTCATTTATAGATCCATCGGCACGTGTATTGGATGTATATTAACTATTGTGAACAATGATTGTTCACAATGGTTCACCTACTGATATATTTGATATATTTGATCCATAAAAATTGATAAAAAATAATTATATAAACTTCCAGTAATAAATATATGTCTCAAAATACAAATGATGATTATAAATCACGTAAGAAGGAATTATTAACATTTTTATTAGCAAAACAAGTAGAACAACCTAAATTATTTCGAGAAATTATTAATAAAGAATTAAATAAAATTAAAAAATATATAGAAGAAAGATCAAAAGATGAAAAATTAATTAACTATAATAAGATATTAGATAAAATGATTTATGAAAGTAAACTAAAAGAAATTAATTCTCAAACAAAAGTATTAAAAGAACAAATAATAGCACAAGAAAAGGGTATTACTTATCCTTCTTGTATTTCAATAATTGAACGTAAATTAGCAATTATTGAAATGCAACTCGATATAGGTATATATAATTTGGTAAATAAAACTGGAGTTAAATTTTATTTTGAAACATAATATCCCTATAATTTTAATTTTTTATTTAATTTAAAAATTAGATTGTCAAATGTAGATGTCATTAAATTATATTTATTTAATAATTCTATTAATTTAACTTCGGCATCTCTATATAATTGAAGACTTTTATCTCTACCATATGATAAAATGATATTTTTATGTTCTTCATCATCTTCTACATCATTACTATCATCCATTATTTGATACATTAAACCTATATATTCTCCCATTTTTTTTAAATCATCAATATTAATATTATTATCAGGTGAACCAAATAGTCCTCCTAAAATAAAAGCAAAAATAAATAGTGAACTTGTTTTATAATAAATTAAATCAATACAATGATTTGTTTGGGCAGTTGGTATATCTAATAATTCACTTATATTATCTTTAAAATCCATCATTTGACCAACTATTAAATTTTTACCAATTAATTCATTCCATTCATTAATAATTTTTTCAATATATGTAATATATATAGTATTATTTGTATTTAATTCTTTAATCCCATTAAATAATAATTTAAATGCTTCTGTTATACCATACAGTGATACTAAAATAGCTTGACGTTCTCCAAATTTAGCAAATGTAGATAGTTTATTTCTTCTAATTAGATCATTGTCCATACATGGTAAATCATCTAATACTAAGCTTAATCCATGAATTAATTCAATTGATACAACTGGCTGCCATAAATTAGTTTGTTTTTCACTTAATGTTTCAATAATATGTTTAACTATTCCTCCTCTAATTCCTTTACCACCTTCTAACGAATATTTTATAATTTCTCTTAATTTAGAATTATTAATGGTTGCATAATAATAATTTAAATCATTTTCTATATATTTTTCAAACATATAATTATATTTATATTAATATTATATGTAATCGAAATAATAATTTGTATAATATTACAATTAAGGTCATATAATTTTATATTAGCTACTAAATAACAGTTGGTTATTTTAACCATATTTAATCTCATAAAAATTGAAATATTTGTTTACTAAATAATAATACTAATTATTATGGAGTTCATTAATAAGGATGCGGATAATATAGATATACCTACTAAGGGTCGTAAATCTCCTATTCGCAATATATCTATTCCTAAAATAGAAATTGAAATAGAGACAGATATTACTAATTCACAAATTGATATGTCTTGCAATCAATTACTTAAACTGGCAAAGCATTTTGAAAATAAAAATGATTTTATTAATATGATTAAATATTACAAGTTAGCAGTTTCTAAAGGAAATACAACTGCTATGTGTAAGCTAGGTTATTATTATGAAAAATCTAAGGATTTTGATAAAATGCAATATTATTATAATAAGGCTATTGAAAATGGCAATATTATGGTTTTGTGTTTGCTTGGTAATTATTATATGAATATTAAAAAATATCAAACTATGATGAAATATTATAAAATGGCAATTAATTTGGGTTATTATAGTGCCAATATTAATATAGCCAATTATTATAAGAGTATTAATAAATTTGATATGATGATTAAATATTATAAAATTGCTATTGAATATGGTAATGTAATTGCAATGTGTCAGCTTGGTCTATATTATATTTCTATCAATAAATTAGGTTTGATGAAGAAATATCTTACTATGGCTGCTGATAATGGTGATATTAATGCAATGAATGAAATTGCTGATTTTTATAAATATAAAAAACAATATGATTTAATGAAGAAATATTATTTAATGGCCATTGAAAAGAGCAATACTAATGCAATGATTAGTCTTGGTGATTTTTATAAAACACAAAAGAATTATCATATGATGAAAGAATATTATAATATGAGTATTCTTCATCAAAATTATAATGGTTATATTAAATTAGGTGAGTATTATACTAATATTAATAATGATAAAATGATACATTATTATCAATTGGCAATTAATAATGGTAATAATTATGCTATCCCTAAATTGATTGATTATTATTATAATCTGAATGATATTGATAAGGCATTTAAATATATTCAAATGATGATTGATAATAAGATTCATATGAATGTTAATAAAGAAGTTTTATTGAAATTTTTTGAATATATTGAAACTAAAAATGATAGTAAAATAATTGAAGATTTTTATCTATTTATCAATCATATCAATAAAAATTATATGAATAATGTTGATAATCAAGATGATGATAATGATGAATTTGATGAAGTAGAAGAAGATTTTGATGAAGATAATGATATTGATATGGAGGAAGAAGATTACTCTAATTGTCATGATGATAGTGAAATTAAAGATGAAGAATTTACTGAATTCAATAATAATAAAACAATTATTGATACTTGTCCTATTTGCATGGATGATGATAAAAAATTATATTCAACTCGTTGTGGAAAACATTATATTTGCATTACATGCCAAGTTCATTTGTTAAAAGAACGGTGTCCTATTTGTCGTCAATAGGACAAAAATTATGGTTAACCATGGTTAGTTATACGATATAAATTCAATATTAGGAATACATTTATTTGTATAATAAACTGCTATAACTGTTGCATTGAATTTAATATTATAAATAATAGGATATATATTATAATCGTTATTAATATTTATTCCTTTATCTAATTTTATTTTATTATCTATGCTAGTTATTAATATATCTCCTATTTTTAAATAGAAAGGTTCATATTGATTATGAGAAGAGCAATCATCTATATATACTTCTGATAATACTTCTCCATAACTACCAACAATTAATCCTCCATCAGTTGATTTAGGTTCATAACTAATATTTAATTTTAGTATATTCATATTATTATTTGACATTAATTAATTAAAATAATTTTTTATTTAAATGAATAATCAATTTTTATTTGAATTATACATATTCATTCACAAATTCATTATAATTCAAATAATGTAAGTTATAATTTTCTTCACATTCATTAATAATAATATTTTTGTCATTATTAATTAAATTATTAATAAACATATAATAATGACGATGGTCTAAATTATGTAATTTAGTATTATTAACATCATATAAATTACGTTGATTATTATTAAATGGGGTTAAAGAAGGTTCTAATATATCATTAATATCATAACTTTGAAGAACTGTCATATCATTATTATATCCTACCATTTTATTATCAAATAAATAAGAAAAATCAGGATTATTATATATTTCATCAAGCGTTAGAATATTAGTATAACTAGTCCATATTCCACTATTAGTATTATATTTAATAGTGGAATATTTATTATTATAATTAAATGTAAAAACAACTTCTGTTAATTTATTATGAATTTCTACTTTAAATTCAGGAATAGCACCAATTTTATATAAATTAGCTAAATACTTGTAAATATTATAAATACAAACTTGTTTATTATTATTATAATGCATAATAGATGTCATATTTATTGTTTAATAAATATATAGTTAGATATTATTTCAATTTTTCTCATCATATATTATTAATCTTTTTCTTTAATTGTAAATATTTAGTTTTATATTTAAGATATTTATTATAATTAAAAGGTTCAGATCCATATGTATCTTTTATTGATGTTGGTCCATTAATAGTAGCACCAGTTCTATCAATAAAAATATTTATATAATTCTTTAAACCTTCTAGAAAATGAAAAAATGCTTTTGTTAAATCATTTGCATGTTCTTCTGTAATATTCTCTGATACAAATACACTTTTTAAAGTAGCTAATACATTGTTTATTTGAAGTATTTGTAAATTATTATTTATTAAAATAAAATATAATACTATACTATGAGTATTAGTGCCTATATTGAATTTTAAATGAGTTTGATCTATATGTCCTTGTTCCATATGAACTGATATATGTAAACCATAAATGGGGAAAGCTGGTTCTAACATACTTGATTTAACTGGGTAATTTCCAATAATTGCATCATGTCTTGCTCTAGTTCTCTCTGTTGTATTTTTTCTATATAAAAGATCAAATTCAGCTAATGCTTCTGGATGTGGTGGTAAAATAGGAACCGCTAATGCTGGTGCTAAATCTGCTAAAGTAATAGGATTTTCTAATTCTTGAACTAAATTTAATTCTCTTACATCAACTATTTGTGCTCTTATATACCATCCTCCAATTTTGTTATAAGGACTTGATGGAATTTGAGTTCCAGCATTAGATGCAGCAAGACGCATTTCTGGAGTAAGAAGTCCTGAATTGACAGCTGCATGATATCCTCTTACTGTATCTCCATTGGGATCAAAAGATTGTTTTGTTACAACAATACCATATCTACCCAATTTCCATGTATTACTTGCTAAATTATATGCAAATTGAGCATTACCGCTCATTTTTTTAATTTCAACTGGTGAAATAGTAGGCACTGGATGTGTTGCATAATAAAAAGCTTGAGCTAATAAATTAGATTCTTCTCCTTTAGAATTATCTAATCTTTCTATTTCATCCCTAAGATAATTATCATCAATAATAGTCCATAAATTTTGACCTATTTGTTCTCTTGGTCCTTGTACACGTTCAAACATTTGTGTTCGTGCAATAGCTTGTCTTTCTGTTTCATTTACTCTTTCTCTTTCTTTTTCTTCTTCTGTTAATGCAACAAATGGCGAAACTAATGACGCAGCTAATCTAACAGCATCATTTGCATCATTTGCCCAATATCTAAGTCTAATTTGTGTTGCTTGATTAGGATCATTTGGTAATCTTGGCATTGATGGTAATCCTAAATTTTCTGCTAATCTTGCTGCATCAGATTTCATATTCTTAACTGATGTAGTATTAACTTGACCTGGTGGAGGTGCATTAGATGCAGCTGCTGGTGGTGTTCTACTAAAGGTAGCAGCTGCTGGTGGTGTTCTACTAAAGGTAGCAGCTGCTGGTGGTGGTGTTCTAAAGGCAGCTGCTGCTGGTGGTGGTGTTCTAAAGGCAGCAGCAGCTGGTGGTGGTGTTGGAGTTGAAGTTAATTTCATACTAGATAAACCAGCAGTTGGAGTAGATGGAGGACGACTAGTAGGTGTTATAGGTCTAAATCCTAAAGGTTGGGATTGGGATTGAGATTGAGGTTGAGGTTGAGTTGGTCCTAAACGACTTTGAATAGATGATTGAGGAGGTTGTGTTGGTCCTAAACGACTTTGAATTGATGATTGGGGTTGAGTTGGTCCTAAACGACTTTGAATTGATGATTGGGGTTGAGATTGAGGTTGTGTTGGTCCTAAACGACTTTGAATTGATGATTGGGGTTGAGGTTGAGGAGGTGGTGTTGTTGGTTTTTTAACTGGAGGTTGTGGAGGTTGTGGAGGTGGTGTTGTTGGTTTTTTTAATGGAGGTAATTCTGGCTCTTGAGAACGTTCTCTTTTTAATGACATATCAAACGCAGGTTTTGATTGAGGGGGTTGAGGTTGAGATGGTGGATTATCTAATAATTGTTGTCCATCCCAATATCTATATCTATTTACATCCCATACAGGTGTCCCATAAGTAATATTATTAACAGGAACAAACATCATTCCATTCCATGACATTAAACCATTTGTAAAAATATTATTAGGAACACAAGTTACAATTGTATTAATAACAGGGAGTGGTAATTGATACATTCCATCCCAATACAAATACCCATAATTTGTATTAAATACAGAACCGGTCGGTGGTAAATATCCTGACATTATATATAATATATAATATATTATAATAAATAAAAAAATTTATTTGACTATTAACATCCAAATATTTTTCTTAATAATGATTTATTTTTTTTATTAACTTCTATATTATTAATATCCATATTAATTATTGTATGTAATTCAATATCTTGATATTCATCTATTTTTTTAAATATTTTATTTACCAAATCAATATTAAAATCATATTCTACTTTTGGATGAAATTTAGCATTTGGTATATTTATAAATTCATTATTAGTTTTTTTAAATTGAAATAAATATGTTTCTCTATTATTAATAATTTTAGAAATTTTATAACTATTATCATTTTTTGGATCAATATATACAAAATTATTTAATTCATTTATATCAACATAATCATAATTAATTTTTTCTAATCTATCTAATAAATCTATAAACTCACATCGAATTATTATATTAGTAATACTTCTCTTCATTATAATAATACTATATTTATTTAAACTTTAATTTTCAATATTATTAATATTATTATGAGTTTGATTAATCTCCGTCTTTTACCTAAACATACATTCACATCTATTATATTTCCATTTCTTAAAACATATCATGATGAAATGGGTATTTTAAAAGAAGAAATTAAAGTAGGTGAATGTCATTTTAATATTAAAAATAATATGAATTATGATTATAATATATCTGAATTAAATAAAACAACACGTATTTTAACTAAAATTTCTACAAATATTGATGATATTAATTATGATATTTATGAACAAATAACTATTAAGAGATATCAAAACATAAATAATACATATAATTATACAAATTATTCAATTAATATAGTTAATTTAAAAGATATTCCTTATATTCATTCTATTAAATGTGTTGGAAAACCATTATCATTTGATTTAATGAATTATTATACTGATGATATTAAAAATTTTCATCAAATAATTAATCAAAAAATAAAAATTGATTAAAAAAAATAAAATAAATAATTATAATATTTAATGTCAAAACAAGAAATAATAGATGATGATAATCATAAATGTTATTGTGAAAAAAAAATATGTGGATGTAAATCAGATGAATACTATTGTTGTGTTAGTATGAATGAATGGTTTGAAGCATTTATTACATATCCAAATGGATATAAAAGCACTAATGATGATTGTGTTTGTACATGTATATGTTGTCCTTTTAAATTACCAATATTGTTATTATTTTTACCATGTACATTTTATAATGTGTGCAGAAATAAATGTAATAACACTAATAAAAAAAATTATCTATGTTAATTATAATGGAATTTAATCCAGCAACTATGAATCCAGCAAGTATTATTTTACCTACCTCTAATAATAATAATATTATTAATATTATTGATATAATAATAACAATTATTTTTATTATATTTGTTGTTTTAATATATTATAGATATAAAATTAAACAAGCTAAATAAAAATTGATTTTAATATAATTTCATAATTAGTTATTAATTAATTATGAAATTGTTATTAATTATATTTTATATTTATAATATTAATATTGTTTATGGATTATTTGAAGATTATTCATTATCCAATTTTTTATTTTCAGTTAATTTTAATAAAAATAGTTTGATATTAAATGATAATAATGTTCCATTAAATATTAAATATGAAAGTTTTTATGAAAATAATATTAATATTAAGATTAATAAGATTGAATTTAATTCTATATTATCAGAAGAATTTGATATTTATTCTGGAGTTGAAACAATAATGGATACAAATAAATATTATTTCCAAATATTTAATATAATTTCTTATAGTATTCATAATTATGCAAAAAATACATTAGAAGTATCATTATATTTAACTAATTTTGAATTTGAAAATTTTGACAATAATTTAATTATAAATTTATCATTTAATTGTCCAATTAATTACGATGGGAAATATTATTTAGAAGCAAATAATTACATTATTGTTTTTTCAGAAAGGGCATTATTAGATGATAATTTAATTAAAATTGATGTAGATAGATTTGGAAATAATTTTTATCTAAATTTCCCATCTTTTAAAGATTATTTATTGTATAATTATACAATTTATTATAATAATTTATATTAAAGTAATAATTTTTTTATTAATAATGGATAATAAACAAGATATAGTATTATTAGGAGATGGTTTTTTTGCACGTGGTTTTTTACATCATATTAATTTTAAAAAATTTCATGTTACTCAAATTTATAAAGATGATTTTATTAATCCACAGGATATGATGTATTCATTGGAAAGAAACCAAAAATATGAGAAATCATTTCATTTAAGAGATTTTTTATTTATTAAATCACCACAAATTAAAATAAAACAAGAAATTAAATCAATGCATATTAATAATAATAATATTAATATTAATAATAAAAATTATAAATATGATTATTTAGTTATTGGATTAGGTGCAAATAAATCATTAGCTGATTGGAAAAATGAAATTAATTCTCTAATTAGGTATAAATATATTAATATAATTGGTATGGGGCCAATAGGATTAGAATTAACAAATATTTTATCAAACAAAAATCATTACATTAGAATGTTTGATTTATTAGAAAAAGATAAAGTATTTAATTATTTATCTCCAAATAACAAAGAATTAGTATTTAATAGTTTGAATAAAAATAATATTGAATTATCTTTTGCAAAAAAATGTAATGAAAAACATGGTTATAATTTGTTTTGTATTGGGAGTAAACCTAATATATTAACACAAAATTATAAACCAATTAATGAATATTTACAAATTGATAAAAATATTTATATTGGAGGAGATTGTTCAAATAATGAATATGTTAATTATATGAGAACAGGTCAAGTAGCATATCAACAAGGTGTATATGTTGCTAAAAGATTAAATGGTGAAATAGAAGAACCATTTAAATATAATCATAATGGTATGTCTATATTTATGGGAAATAAAAAAGTATTAATTGAAGGTCATAAAATATTACCAAATAATATTTATCCAGATTTTGTTATAAAATTATATTCTTTATTTTTTATATAATGGTTAAAAATTTAAAAATTGAATTAAATAATAATAATGAATTAACTAAAATTGTAATGAAAAGTAGTAAAACTAAAAAAATTATCCCTGAAGTTGAACCAGATATTGAACCAACTTCTGATCCAAAACCTGAGGTTAAACCTCAGGTTAAACCTAAAGTCACAAAAACAAAAAAGAAAAAAGATAATAAAGAAGAAATACAAGTTGAACCAACAGTTGAACCAACAATTGAACCTATTATTAATAAAATAAGTTTAAGCCCATTAATTAAATGGAGTGGTGGTAAAAGTGAAGAAATTAAACATTTTGAAAAACATATACCAAAAAATTATAATTATTATATAGAACCATTTATTGGTGGAGGTGCTGTATATTTCCACTTAAATCCAGATAAAGCAATTATATCTGATGTTCATACTGAATTAATTGATTTGTATAAATCAATAAAAGATGGTAAAATAAATGAAATTTATAAATTTATGGAAGAAAATAAAAATACAGAAGAAGATTATTATAAAGTACGAGATAAAATGGAAGTAAAAACACCATTAGACAATGCTAAAAGATTTTATTATTTGAGAAAAACATGTTTTAGAGGTATGTTAAGATACAATAAAGATGGTAAATTTAATATACCATATGGAAAATATAAAACAATTAACTATAATGATTTGAAAAATACTAATTATGAAGAATTATTAAAAAGAACAGAAATTATGAAAACAGACTTTGAGAATATTTTTAAAAATTATAATGATGAAAATAATTTTATGTTTTTAGATCCTCCATATGATAGTGAATTTACTGATTATGGATATTGTAAATTCGCACAAGAAGAACAAAAAAGATTAGCCAAATGTTTTAAAGAAACTAAAATCAAATGTATGATGATTATTGGTAAAACAAAATTTATTGAAGAACTATATAAAGATTATATAGTTGAAGAATATCAAAAGAAATATAGATTTAAATTATATGCTGGTCGTGTTGGAGATGAAATTAATGTAAAACATTTAATTATTAAAAATTATTAATGTTAAAAAAATTTATTTATTTCTTAAACATCTTCTGTGCAAGATAATTTATATGTTCCTTATAAGTTTCTTCATCATCATACTTATGAGGAATAGATAATGCTTCAAAATATTCATTTAGACCAACAAGATGATCTTTAATTTTAAGATATTTCTTATAGATATCTAATGGAATATAATCATTAGAAATATATCTACAACCTACTAAAAACATTTTAATTTGATATCCTTTGTATTTATCTACAAGTTCTTTTTTGATATCAAAACACTTTTTAATAGTAGATTTGTCCTTTTCTGTATCCAATTTTAAATTTGTTTTAATCTCAGCATAATAAACAATTTTATTCTTCTCATCAATAAAGAGATGATCTTTCTCTTTCATTCCTTTAATATTCTTTGATTTAATGTCTTTTAAATTGGGAACACTAGCTGAAATAAACATTTTAAATATTTTCTCAACTCCATGTCCTAATTTAATACAATCACTATGAGATAAATTGATATTAACAAGATAAGAAATTGAATTCACATCTCTTTTATCATTTGATTTACAATTCTTAACATAAGAGCAGTTATCAATAATGCTCTTTAAATCAGGGGTTTTTGATTTGATGGGTTTAATTTTGATGGGTTTAATTTTAATGGGTTTAGATTGAACAGGATCAACAACCTGAGTAGGCAGAGTAGTGTTTTGGTTCATCAAAGGTTTAACTTTAAGTGGCATTGAATATATAATATTAATAGCAACATTATAATAAAAAAATTTTCAATTTTTCTATATTTTGGTTAAAATGGTTTCAATAATTATATCATCTTTTTTAATAATTAAATATTTACCATCTTTAGTAAATTCCATTCTATTACATAAAACACAATAACTTGTATCTTCTATTCTTTCTATTTTATTTTGTTTAATATTTATAATTTTAACATAATAATTATAATGAATTGCAACTAAATCTTTATAAAAAGCAATTCCTTTTATATAATTAATATCTTCATCTTCTTCATCATCTTTATAATAAAAATGAGTATCTCTATCTCCATCTATATTAAGTATATTTATTATATTATCATATCCATAAATTATATATTTCATAGTTTTATTAGTATAAGAGAAAAATTTATAATTTTGATTTAATTCTAATGAAGATGAATATATTTTATTACCATTAATTAAATCATAAATATATATATTATTTTTAGAAAGACATAAAATTCTTTTATAATCTTCACTAATCATTTCAATATTATCATTAATAATAGAATGAATTGGTAATTCATATAATAATTTATTACCAATTATATCAAAAATATAAGTTGTATTATTATTTGAAGTAATAAAATATAATCCATTTCTATCAAAATAATAATACAAAGGACATAATCCAATTAATATTTTTTTTATATTTTTAGTATGGATATCATAATAAACCATATTACTATAAATATCTAAATATATTAACTTTGTACCATCAGAACTAAGTTTAACTGTTTCATTATTGACATCATCTAAATATATCTCTTCTAATGTATCATTAGTAAAAACATTAATTAAAGATACTTTTATCTTTTCACTATATTGTCTTATTTTTTCACAAATAATTGTAAATGTAATTTCAGTATAACTTTCTATTATTTTATTAATCTCTGATGGTAATAACGAATTATTATTTATATTAATTTTACGAGTAGCGAGCATAATATATTATATATAAAATTATAAATGAAGGAAATTCAACTTTTTATTCTAACTCATTATAGTGATAATGAGTTTAGATAAACCATTAGATTTAGAATATGTCGGGAAAGGCACATATGGTGTCATAATGAAAAAAAGAACTAATAGTTTTAATTATATTATAAAACAATTTAGAGTTGAAATTTATAATGACGGTACTACATCTTTTGAAAAAGAAGTATCTAATACAAAAAAAGCAAATAATATTAATAATGATATTTTTATAAATATTATTAAAGAAGAAGTATCAGAAATTAATTTAGCTAAACAAATTAATATTATTGTTCCATTTATTAATTGTATTTCAATAAACAATTTTGGTTATATTCATATGGAATATATGAATGAAGGAGACCTATATAATTTTATAAAAACAGATCTTTATTTTGATTTAACTGGTATTTTAGGATGCTATTTCAATGGATTAAATATATTACATAATGATTTAAAATTAATTCATGGTGATTTAACACCAAATAATTTATTAGTTAATTATATTGGTTCCCATTATAAACAAAAAATAGTTATTGATAATGAAATTTATCATGTTGATACAAATGGATATAATTATAAAATATCAGACTTTGGATTATCAGAATATATTGTAAATACAGAATATAAAAATTTTTACTTAAATCATCTCTATAGAGATTATTTATTATTATATTATTTATATTTTAATAAAACAAAATTTTATAATTATAATGAATTTGTTAATTTAATAGAATTACCGATAGGTCAAATAAATGATGACATATATGATATATATAATAAAACTAATAAATATATTAAATGTTTCAAAAATGAATTTACTTATAATTCTGTATGTGAATTTATGAATAAATTTTTAGAAATAGAATTTGATAATTCCTTAATACATGAATTACCTAAAATATTATTGAAAGAATTTATTGATATTATTATGTGATAATTAAGTCTTTTACCTAATAGATTATAAATAAAAATTGATTTGGGGATTGAAAATCTATGATTTTCAATTCTACCAAATTAACAGTTATTTATACAAAGTTTTTTAAACTTTGTATAAATAAAAATTGAAAATAATTAATAAAAACTTATAAAATTAATAATTAGTATGATGTTAGTTAACTTACCTCAAGAAATAATACTTAATATCATTGAAAAATTAAATGACTGTCGAGATATATTAGCTTTCTATTATTATGATAAAATTATTAAAAATATTATAGATGATAATTTAAATAATATTGTATCGAAATTAATTAAAAATAATACATCAAATTATTATCAAATGTCTATAATTCTTAAAAGTTGTTATAGATTTCAAAAAAAATATATAAAAGATTTAATTTTAATTGGATTGTTTATTTTTAACAACTCAAAAGATAAAATAAATAATAATTCATTAGATTTTTATAATTATAGATTTAATAATAATAAAATATATAATTATTATCGACTACGAGTTTTTCAAAATTTTAATCACCAAGAAGCTATTAAAGCATTACGTAATTTAAATATTAACCAAATATTAAATATGATATATTTAATTAAAATGAACCATTCTATTAATGACGCATTTGAAGCAGCATCTTGTTTAGATAAAGATGGTATTCAAAAAATGTTATTAATTATCAAACGTGGAATTAAAATAATAGATGCTGTTCGTATGGTTAATAATTTAAATGACAATGGTATTGAAAAAACATTTGAATTAATTAATAAAAATATACCTGTTAAAAATGCAATTGATGCTGTAGAAGATTTGAATGATGAATTAATTGAAAATATGTTATATCTATTTAATAATGGTGTTGATGCTGATACTGCACGATATGTATCATCCATTTTTATTAATGAAAATGAACAAAATGAATTTATATATTTAATTAATAAAAATGTTGATAAAGATTTAGCATTAGATATTATAGATAAATTTAATGAAGAACAAATTGCAATTATTAAAGAATTAATGAATATAGGAATTAATTGTAATTTAGCATGTAATATAATTCAGATTTTTAATGAAACATCTAATGATATTAATATAATTATTAAATCATATAAAAATGGATTAAATAATGATAATGATAAATTACATTATTTAATAAATACATTTGATATAGATGAAATATTACATATATGTTCTTTAATGGAACAAGGATTTGATTATGATACTGCACTTGATAATTATTTGAATAATTCTATAAATATGTCTGGTGTGCTTAAATTAGGATAATATTCATATAATGGCCCAGCAGTTTCTCTATTATTATTTTTAATAATTTGTATTTCTTCATTAGTTAATTTATCTAAAAGTGGCAATAAAATGTTTTTAATTTCTAAAGTAGCAATATAAATATCATTATTTTTTATTAATTTTTCTATATTAAAACATAAATTTTTTATTTTAATTATTTTGTCATTAGTCTTACAATTAATATTAAATATCATTGCATTACCAATATTACCCCAAACATAATATTTGTATTTATCACTTGGAATTAATTCTTTTATTATATTACGTTCTTCATATTCAATAAATGAAATATTATTATCAATAATTCGTTGGTGTTTAATAATTTTAGTTTCTATATAATTATCACTAAATTTCATTAAATATTATTGATAATTATATTTTAAATATATATGTTAATTATTTATGTTAATTATTTATGTTAATTATTTAGAGCAGTATATGTTTAATATTTAATGGAATTAAATATTAAAAAAACATATTCAATAATTGAAAATATAACAATTTTATATAGCATATCAGCTATAATGATTATATTCTTTGATTTAAATAATTTTAAAATTATTTTAGATGATACTAATTTTTTATTTAATATTGATAATTTCAAACATAAAAATTTATTATTTTTATTATTATCATTTAATATTACAATTTTATTGTCATTTTTAATAGCAGGATTTTATATTATTAATTTATATCATAACAAATATTATATTTTTTATTATTCATTACAATCAATTGGTCAATTAATAAAACCAATTTATATTTTTTATATGTATTATTATCATTTTAACAAAAAGTTAAATATATCAATTCTTTTTAATTTATATTGTCTATTATTAAATATTATATCAATTAGATTGATAATTAGATATAAAAAAATATTTGATACAATTGAAATGAATAAATGATTAAAATATATTTATAATTAGATTAATTGCTAAATGATCAGAATTATTATTAGGAATTATATTAAATTCAACTGGTTCACAATTTTTAATAAAAAATCTATCATATCTAAAATCAGTCGGTGATACAAATGTAATTCTTTCATTAATATATTCTCTATTAGGATAAGTTGAATAATAATATTCATCTTGATTATTAAGATAAACATCAATTAAACCATAATCTGATACTACATCATCTTCATTATCAGTCATATTAGTATCACCGCCAATTATAATTGGCAAATGTAACACATTTAAATCTTCTAATATTTCATGAATTTTAAATATTTGAATATTTCTAATTTTTGCATTTTTTTTATATGGAGCCAAATGAACACTACATAAGACAATCTCATCATTAATCATTTCATTAAATTTAACATGAAATATAACAATACCAGCTGACTTAAATACATTTAATATTTTAACATTAAATTTTTTATTAATTCCTAAATAAGTAAAACCACAATGACTTTCAATCTTATCGCCAATATAATTATTTAATTTTTTATCAATATCATTCGATGTTTCTGATAAAAATAATATATCATAATTATTTTCTTTAATAAAATTTATTTGTTCTTCATCTTCACCTTGAAATAAATTATAAGCTAATATGTTTAATTCTTTCATTAATATAAATAAAAAATATGTTTTTAATAAATTTAATCAATTTTTATTTTGGATATCTATTATTAAAATCTTTGATTTTAATAATAGATATAAGAAATAACCTTTGATTTGTGTCGACGTTTACCAAAACAAAAATCTATATAGATTTTTGTTTTTAATAAATTTAATCAATTTTTATTAAATAAAAATTGATATTCTATTATTAATTATGGTTAATTTATATATATTTTATGGATGATATATTTAGTGATTATATAATAAATAATTATAATAAATGGTATATTGAAGAAAATGGAAAATATTTATATTGTAATAGTTGTGAAGGCCAACAAACAATTA
>JACCDO012064110.1_pt1 | contig 31924 bp, 8 predicted proteins | sample 7446101 | NCBI WGS metagenome assembly JACCDO01 (sample SAMN15323440, study PRJNA562643) | freshwater metagenome | isolation source: river surface water | place: USA:Blue River Watershed | collected 2017-08-16 | reverse complement strand
TTGCTCCTGCTCCTGCTCCTGCTCCCTCCTCCCTAATGCGGCCATCATTGATAAAAATGGCCAAAAACCAAGAAAAAAGAAGAAGAAAAGGAAGGAAAACAATCCGACCGCAGCAAGCAGAGGAACCACTGCCATCCCACGCGAATGCTGAGCTCTTTGCGCCTGGGCGCGCGCGCCACCATCTCTCGATACAGCAGCCTGCAGAGACCATGCATCTCGTGGATGAGTAGTGCTGCAGAAGGTACACGAGGTACTAATGTGGTCATACCGGAGAATGTAGATGTAGAATATAAAGCTGAGATGGAAGATATCATGAAAGAGAATGAGAAAAGACTAGCTAGACGGCAAGCAAAGATAGGGATTGTTGTCTCTGATAAAAATGCCAAAAGTATATCAGTGCAGGTAGAACATGCAAAATATTTTCCTAAATACAATAAATATATGAATAAACGTAGAAATATCATGGCCCATGATGAAGAAGAGTTGGCAGAAGAGGGAGATGTGGTTAGAATAATTCCTTGTCGTCCAATGAGTAGACTTAAGAGATTCAAATTAATCGATATATTAAAGAAAGCAAAAAAATTATAATTATTGGTGTAAAAATTTTATATAATAAAAAGCAAAAATAATCTACATGTGAGTTTTATGTTGTTTTTGGATAATATATTGTGTTTTACTATAGTCCTCATCCTTTTGTAAACTTTCGTTTTCTAGTCCCTCAGCAGCTGCTTGCGCCGCAGCTTGAGCTTGTGCTCTTTGAGCAAAGAATCCGAATATCCCACTACCACATACTAACGTATACGATGTTATAGTGGTGACGAATATTGGCGCCGTTTGATATAAACCAAAATTCAATAAAAATATTGCCAAACAAGCTAATGTAAATGGCATTGGACAAATACCTGATGGTACACCAGCGATAAAGCAGGCGACACATAAACCAACGGGTACTTCAGGGTATAGAGTATACATATATATACCAGCCGCAGCACCAATAAATATTTGAGGCAGAATAAAACCACCTAAAAATCCAGAATTCATTGAAACTCCAAGTACAAACATCTTCGCGACAATGGTGCACAAGATAAGATTCTTCGAAAGCTGTCCCAAATATCCAAACTTAACGATTGCTCTTAATGCTAGCGACCCATTACCCACGGTCATTGGCAATGCTTTGTACACCAAACCGATGAACAATCCACCAATAAAAGGTGGTAAGACGCAAGCTAAAAATCTACTTCTAGCACCTAATCTTGTCCTCAATCTAAGAAAAATTTGTTTGTTGATACCAACTATCAGTATAATCATGATAGATAATACACCGGAGACTATCCCAATAATAAATCCAGTAACAATCTGCCAACTTTCAAATTCCCAATCATATGCAAAACCAAGAAATGGGGAAGTATGATCCAGATAAGTCTTCTCGGCTAGTTCATAATACACGGCAAATGATACAATACCTGAAAATGATAAAACAATAATGGACTCCATGTATGATTTCGGAGGATTCCCTAACTCATACATCATTAACACGCCTAACATGGGTGATGGAAATAATGCTCCTAATGCTGCTGTCATTCCTGATAATACTACTAATTTTGCATCATCCGCAGAAAATCCTAACTTTTCAGAAACGTATGTGGCAAAACCACCACCAAGATTGCCTAACGCTTGTTCAGGACCTAAACATGCACCACCTGCCAATGATATTGCTGATAAACAGCAAGTCAGTGGTGCCCACTTTGGTTCAACATGACATTCATTAATTTCTTTAAATAGACCAGGTAAATTATCTGGAAATGATAGTAAATATCTCAGAGTTCCAACAAGTAATCCAGTACATGCTGTAATGGCAATCCAATAATTTTTACCATTATTGAATCCACAATCACTAACTTCATGAAAATCATCATTATTTACCCATCTTTTAGGTATTTCGTCCGCTATGTTCATGAATGCTAAACCACACATACCTATCAAAACACCAAATACACCAGCAACAAGAAACATTTTCCAAAATGTCTGTTCTTTACCAAAAGCAGTAGGGATTGGTATATCACCTTCATTACCCTTCTGCGAAACTTCAACATACTCTTTAATCAATTGATTGGTAAATCCATCTTCGTTATCTAAGCCAAATACTTGGGTAAATGTGCGATCTAATGTAAAAGCTCTTGAAAATGTATCGAATCGTGAAAATGTTTGCTGTCTTTCAAAGGTATTCGGAGCGGATTTGGATTGTCCACCCGCCTCAGGACTTATCAGTTGCTCGGTTATCGCAGACTTTGGCATTTGCACATACATACACAAACGCGTTCCTGCGCAGCACCGCTGTATTAGTCAATTGAATATCGAATAGAAATTACCGCCGGTACGGTACCGTATTACGTATTATTATACCATTAATTAGCTACCATTGGTACTTACTATATTAGATCGACATATATACTATACGCCATTGCGTGAAGGAAGTGGAATTGCGGAGCGTGGGTTCGTTTAGTGTACTTGCGGCGCTTGCTGCGTGTAGCATCTAGAATATATCCAAGTAAGAAGCTCCAATCGAACACGCTGTCAGCCACGATATACTCCCATACACTGCATCGTCTTATTCAGCATTACACTCATCGCTCTACCAATAATAAGAAACAATATTGAACTGTACCGGTAAAATTATTCAGAAATTCCAGTTAGAGAGGAAGTTTAAAAATATACCAATTGATTCAGTCCGTCAGTGGCTGCATGCATCGCCCGCCCGAGCCCTAGCGCAGCCCCAGCAGCATGCGACTGGGCAACAGCAAGAAGGAGGGTACCTTCGTGAACTCCTCGGTTATACCCCTGGTTCTCACGTATAATTTACAGAGTTCACCTATATCACACGAATCGAAGAATATTCGACGGGAAAAGGTCTCTCCTCCTGCGCGCCCAAAGAGTGGTTACGATACACCTAGTAGAGGAAATAAAACAAACAAAGTTCATATTAATCTTACACGTACAAAACTTGATAATGGAAGTGATGATGACGCTGCTGATGATGATGATGATGATGATGATGGGGATGATGAGGATGGCGAAGACTTTTTAAAAGCATTTCGATTAAACAATATTGTTAATGCATTAAAAAGTACTAATAGTACATTATCTCCACCATTACCACTTATGAAGTTTAATCAAGAGGTTGATCAGAAAGCTAAAACAATGGATGGTATTGATATTCCATTTATTGATATTAACGCGTTGATTCCGGCAGCAAATAGTGAAGGTAGAGATCCTCTTTTTCAACCTCTAAGACCTCAAATACTCTCGAAGTGGTTTTTGTTAAGATGTGGATTAGAATCTCGACTTCTTAGCACTGGAGGAAAATGTGATAGTTTAGACATAAGTAACCATTCTGATACCGTTAATATGGACCCTTCCAAAATGAGCAAAGTGAAAGTGTACCAATGCCCTGCTTTTGGTTTTAATGGGGACGATAGTAACAGCGACACTGATGACAACCAGGTGCTGAGGGCGTTATTGTACGGTAATCATTTACAATTTGATTCTAATTTTGAATCAGGCAACTTAAAAACAGCATATCGTTTATATGGCAGAGAAAATCTGCTGTCGCAACGTCATTTAGATGGCCTAGAACACGGAAATCACTGCATACCATTGGATGTACATCAAGAATACGACTTGATTCTCCGTAATGATATCAATACTAGTGGAAACATACAGTGGTACTACTTCGCTGTTACCACTCCCGCAGCTACTCATGTATACCCACTCACTGTCAGATTCAATATTATTAATCTGCAAAAAAATGATTCGTTATATAATTATGGTATGAAGCCTGTAATCTTCTCTTCAAACAAGCCACAACTAGGATGGCACCACGCAGGTAGTGATATATGCTATTACAACAATGGAACCAAGTATGGAAGGAAAAGGATCAAATATAGATACACCTTAGCGTTTACATACACGTTTACTGATCCGGATGAGAAGGTATTCTTTGCACATTGTTTTCCCTACACTTATAGCGACTTGCAGATCTATCTTGCCAAGCTAGAGAAAGATGAACGTGTCTCAAACATTATGCATCGTAATTTGCTCTGCACCACTTTAGGTGGCAATAGATGCGACCTATTAACGATAACTAATAAATCAACCGATCAAAGCGAGAGCAATCGTAAGCCGTCAATAATTATATCCGCGCGAATACACCCGGGAGAGAGTAACTCGTCATACATGATGCAGGGAGTGATAGAGTCTCTGGTCGCAGATACACCCGAGGCGGATATATTAAGAAGGCATTTTGTATTCAAAATTATTCCTATGCTCAATCCTGACGGCGTTATCCATGGTAATTATCGCTGTTGTTTGGCGGGAACTGATCTTAATCGTCGATATTTAGATGCGTATCCTTCGGTACATGCGAATATCATAGCCATGAAGAAGTTGATATTGACGACGCATCAAAGACGAGGAGTGCTATTGTATCTAGATCTGCATGGCCACAGTAAGAAGAAGAACTCGTTCTTGTACGGTTGTGACTTGCTGCAGATACCAGAGAAGCTGTTAACATCCCATTACGCCTGTTTTAGTCCTGAGAAAGTAGATATGCAAAGAGTGTATACTCGCATATTCCCCGCTCTATTGTGCTCTATCAGTAACGTAAACAATAACGCAATAAATAATACACGGAAAGGTTATTTCTCATTAAAAGATTGTCGTTTTGGTGTTGGCAAGAATAAGTTAGGCACTGGTCGAGTAGTGAGCTGGAGAGACCTGCGTGTTCCGGGGTCGTACACTATCGAATTATCCTTCTGTGGAACAGGGATAAGCGACGGAGATAAAGCCATTAAGAAAGGAGAAGCTATCTGGCAACGAGGCCGTAAATTATTGCATGACGGCAAGAAAAATATCTCGGGAGACTTTGACGAGTACATCCGCAACGTGTACCTGGAGACTATAGGGAGCATCGACATGGACCATAAGATGAAGCTGCAAAGTGTGGTAGATGATCAATTGAGTAACGCATTCCACTTCGCGAGGAAGGACCTGCAAAGCATGGGAGAGGATCTGATCACTGCGATTTTTCATTTCTCTAACTTAAATGATGTCAAAGATTTGAGTTTGTGCGAGTTACCAATAAAGATAAGCGGTAAAATACGGCCGGCGCATAGCAACATGCAAAGAGGGTCATTTGCATCGCGAGGATCCTTTTCTAGTCTCAATTCTGGCGAGTTAAGCAATAGCGATAGTGCTGTCAGTGGTATGGACATGGTATCCACCGCAAAGGAATTAGGAAATCAGGATATTTCGTCCGTGCAAAATGTCGCCTCAGACATTGATTACAACGGCTATGACACTGTCTATAGGCCATTATTGCGGCCTGGAATTTATTCCAATGACGCCATCAAACAAGTTATCGACAGTAGAAAAGGCGTATCCTTGGATACACGGAGCAACTCTAGCCTCCGCTTCAGCTGCGAGGTTGCCATTCGGAACGCAATATGTAGTACATCAAAATTTATAAACTTTCAGCACAAAATTGATGTTGGTGACTCAGTTATAGAGTCATTTGCTAACTACGCGGGAGAGGACAGCGATGGCAGTGACAGCGACCCCTCTGTCGATAACATACCAGTGGCTAAACTATTGGCATCACAAAAGCTTTCGTTTAAGAAAGCTGGGAGTAAAAACGATTTATTGTCGACATTGAATAAGATTATAGCGAAGAAAGTAAGAAAGGAGAAGAAGCACTACGAAGAGAATGCTAATGTATTGCCTGCGCCAGTACCGATAGCCACTGTTCCCATTAGCAGCTTCAAGGACAATCCGGAACCACCTAGGGTGAAGCTGAACGTAAAGCCTTCGACAAGTATCCCACGGAAGAGACGAGAAGCCCCGGCCCCAGCATCCTCCAGCGGACCAGTTTATAGAATGACCGCCGAGGTCGATCGTCCCCAGATCGTCCCTATCAATATAAAGAACATGCAATTAGACTCCAGTTACGATCCGAAAATTCCAATTCCAAAGGATCTTAGGGCAGTAAAAAAGCCCCAATCAGCGAATGGAATCAGGCGAAGCAGGAACAAAGCACCATCATCTTTACAGACTTTGGGTGGCAATGTGATGCTGCTGCACGGGATAGGTGATGACCGAACATCGTCATGGCAAAGTAGCACGAAGTCCGTTCGTCATGTGAATGAAGCCACAGTGAATGTGTCGAAGGATATGGCATCAACTACCAAGTCCGTTTTGAGAGGTGTAGTGACACGAAGACTCAGCGAACCAATTATTTAATGTACTTATTAATGTATTTTACAAACTTAATTACTCTTCTCTTTCCCCTTGACATAACTCTTCAACTGCCTTATCTCGGCCTGCAAATCTACCAACACCTTCATGATTTTACTGGTTGGATCGCCTTCTAATGCCTCCATGAATATAGTTTCGACTTCGTTCTCAGTAAGAACAGGGATTTCCAAGTTCAAATTTTCATTTGGTTTTTCATCAATGAAATTCCAATTGACTAGATTATTATCCACAAATTCCGCGTTAACAGGGTTTTCAATTTGTATCGACGGAACCTTCTTCAACTTGTCCGTTAGTATCTGCGCCTGCACCGATGCTTTCGCTGAGTTTATTTGTTTGAAAATAGTAGATTTAAGTGATTCACTCTCACTCTTATTGACTATCTTGTACCGCTGCGCCCTGGTGTCGAAGGAGACGCGAGCCACTAGGTGGTCTAGCCATATGTAAGGACGATAGATGAACTCTTGCACCGGTATCCATACCACTGCAGCAATCACTGATACTATGACTTTCAGCAGGTAGTTTTTCTCATAATCGAGGAGAAACATGGTCTTGACGTTGCAGATTTGGGCCGCATGATCCGTTATGTAGCCCGACAAATAGTGGAAATAATAATAAAACTCCAGCATTATCCTCAGCGGCGCGGCCATAAAGTTGGTCACGATATTAGTCAGGGTGCCACAAATACTGACGTTGTTCCGAATGTTTTTAAACCTGAACATAGCAAAGAGAAATGCCATAGGAAGATTGAGTGGTGCAGGCGCCATCTCAAATGGATGCTGTTCAAATACAAGAGCGAATTGCTTCACATTACTAGCGTGGTTGTACACCCATTCTTGACGCGCTTTTTCGTCTACTTTGTCGTGGGTGCCCGACATTCTGGCAATTAACAAGTTCAGCAATATAACAGCGGTGAACACCAGGTACAACAGCAGCACTAACTTGGCGACGGTGTTAAAAAATGGACCGCCTTCAACATTCATTGTTAGATCAAAGTTACCTAGTGAAACACTAATTGTGTTTAGTATAGACTCAGAGTACGTGTCATATCCCGTGTTCGAGCCAGCGTATAGCGAATGAAACGCAATGACGAAGCCTATCGTGCACACCATGTACACCACCAGGAAATCCTTGACATCGTTTGCAATCATCGTGCGAATCATAATGATCAGCTTACCCAGAGATTTGGATATTGACAAGTATTGCAATAAGGACAAAGCGGAGAACAGCCCTGCAATGGACAACACTATCGTGGAGTAGATGTAACCGTCTGTAGAGCTTGTGAACACAACGAAGGAGACCAGGCCAATCAAGGTAAAAGCATCAAATATATTCCATAAATTGGAAAAATGGTTAGAAAATCCGGTCAAGATATTCCTTTCGCTCAATATACCTCCGAGCTCGTACATGACCACGCCAATGATCTGGACGATGATGACGGAGAATATCAACCTGACAGGACCCAATCCTTCCCCATGATTGGGATGCTCCTTTTCATAGGTCTTTATATTCAGCACATTACGGTGAGCCAAAACTGTGCCAATCAGTAGTAGTTGATACAATTTAGAGGTAGCTTCTGCGAAAAATACGAACACCGCAACATGTCTGGGTAGGAACAAGGCGTTGTAATACCTATCGCTGTAGTTGTACTTCGGGTAATGGTTCATATACACGAAGTTTGGCGCCCGGCGGTCGTAGTCTTGCAGCATCGACGAGTTCCAAAAAAGATCTTCCAATAAACTACTTAGATTTGCGCTTTGAAACACCGCTTTTACTTCCGAGTCGATACATAAATTGAGTAACGCCGAGTCGTAACTAATGATGTCCCTAAGGTGATTCGTCTTTGTTGATGGGTCAAGAAAGTGGATAAGCAACGCACGAGACGAATCGAAGCGACCAGAATCAAAAATCAAACTCAAAGTGGGCTCAATGCTACCAGACAGCTCTAATAAGTCGGCTTCATTCGACGGTAACAACGCCGCTAGTCTCTTCACGAAGTCGCAATACGCAAAGATGCTGTAGAACATGTACAACGAGTTCTTCATAATGATTTCTTCTTTCAGATACGCAATCATGCTGTCTTTGTGCTCCTTAATGTACTTGTAAATGGTGTGAGAGCTGCGACGAAGTAACGGACTAAACGTCATCAATACAGAGTAGCGGAATTTATCGCTTACGGAAACCTTCTTTAACGGATTTTTCAAGTCGTCATAGAAACCATCTACCATAATGCTATTGATAGTCTTCGCTGTTAACTCTATCTGCACTGACTCTTTATTTTGGAAAATAATTCGTAATCTGGACCTTTTACTCTTGATTAGTCTGCAATGCTGTAGCACATAGACGTCATCATAGAGGTCAGCATCGTGCGACAGAGGCAGACCTAGCTCTTTCAAGTATGTCCATTTTATCGAGATATCGTGAAGCAACTCCGGACTTAACTTACCAAGATCACAACCATTAAAATTGAGCCTTTCCAACATGACCAATGCACCTAGATCTTGGGGTATTTCTCCAGATATTTTAGTGTTGCTCAGATCAAGCACCTTTAACGAAGTAAGGGTACATACACTTGGCGGAATGCTGCCATAAATCATTGAGTTGCCACTAAGATAAAGATTTTTTAACTTAGGTAAAAGCGAAATAGTTTGAGGGAGGGAACCTCGCGCATGCGCCATCAATAACTTTTGAATCTCTGAGTCTGATCCAGAAAAGATACCAAGGAAATCCAAGCCAGCATTCGTGATATTGGCCCCAAGATTGGCGCCAATGTTCTCACCGAGGTTCTTGATGTTGGCACCCAAATCAGTGACGTCTATATTCTTTAAGTCCCGCTGAAAATTGTATAAATCAAATTTTTTCTTCGTTTCCGGTACGATAAAATTAGGAGAAAGCTTTAGTTCTTCAACTAACTTATCATTTTTAACTATGTCAATAATAGCTGTAAGGTCGTTGCTAGTGACATCAGAGTAAATAGCACTACTACTATCCTGATATTCAAATTCTAATGTACATACTCCGTTTTCCCAATATGAATCTATAGTCGTCTTTGTCGAGAAATTGCGAAATATACAGCATCCATGTCGCAGATGTCCATCGTCCCAAAATGATTCCTCTAAATATACACCGTCTTGAGTAGTTAAATAATATTTATTCTTCATATCAAAGTCTTTGGTATATTTTGTACACGCAAAACATTGAAAATAATAACAGTTTGGACAGTGTAAGACACCAGGCTCCTGATTACACAGCGAACAGACTGCAACATCAGTCCCCACAGAATATGGAAACAATAAATGCAAATTGTCACATGTGTACCTTGTCTTCAACTGAGCCACCTGCGCTGGCTGGTCCGATCTCAAGTCTTCAAGCTCCAGCTCCACATCGCGGGGTCTGGCCGTCATGGTGATTCGGTGCATCTCCGACACGAGCTGCGCGAAGCCGACTCGCTAGTGGAAAAGCCGTGGTTAAAGATATTCCATCTTAGGGCCGGTACCGCCATCAACATTCGATACCGGTGCAAGAGCGACTCAGCAATATTACCGAGGACTTTCACGGGCATGTAGTTAGTGGCACCGCAAGGAGAATGCGTTGATTTCCTAGTTTCTCGCATTCTGACCATGTATCGCACGCATAATATGATTTTGCTCATCATCGCATATTCACACAATACATATTTTGTACCTTCCTCTGTCTCTATGCCATGCATCGGACGACTACGACATATTGTTCACCAGCTATATGCAGCTCACAACATACCGTCACATTTTTTAAACATATTTAAGTTACAGTTTAACAGCATGTACTTGTACCGGTATTCTCAACGAAAAGGACAAAACAATTCAATTTACAAGAGAAAAAGGCGAATAAAAAGAGCGACAAGGTGTCTAACAGGAAATTAACACTGCCTGAGCCCGAACCCCTACGTTGACTCTGCTCTCCACGCTGCGCATCTTCTGGATTGTTCCCGCTGCGTCGAATGACCTGGCTCTGGGGACTGCTATTATTTGGAGTTCTCGCTTCTTGTCGAGGAAACTACCTTAATGTGTATACGGACGTCATCAAGGCAAACACTTCCGACAGCCTCGAGAGAATCAAACGAATTTCGCTTTCTTTTTACGAATATAAATATGACTCAGTTACTGGAAGAAAGCAACTGGGGGTAGTAGGGGAAGAAGTTAGAAAGTATTTTCCAGAGGCAATCGAGATTGTGCCAAATTACCCGATTCCAACAAAAGATAGAAATAAAGCACCAGAAATTCTACAGAATTTCCCAATTGTTGATAAAAATGTGTTGTTTATGCACGGCTTAGCTGCATTACAAGAGTTACTATTGTCAATCGACAAAATTCAGCAACAAATTGATCATATAAACGAAGAAAAAACATCAGTTATGAGTTATTTGGATAGTATTCATACTAGTTTAAACAATGAGATTAACCAGCAGTTGCTAGAGCAGCAGCAATTATCCCTGGTTGAAATGGAATTAGCAAAAAAAGAATTAGAATTATTAGAATTAGAAAGTTTTGAAACGAAACGAGCTTTTGAGAATGAGTTAATTGAGCATCAAAAATTATTAGATTACGAGAATGAGTTGGCAGCGCAGCGACTGCGGTACCAAGAGGAACTTCACCAGCAAAATATTAAGAAGAGTTCTGATTTGGAGAAGGAATTAGTGGCCAAAAAAGAAGGTTTACAACAAGAAAATGAGAGAATCATCCATCAAAAACAGCTAGAATACGAGAAAGAAGTGAGCCAATTGAAGCTCGTTAGCGAGAAGGAGCGGATCCAGGCAGAGTTGGTCGCTAAATTGGAGATCGACAAGGCGAATGAAGAGATAAACATCCGCAAGCTACAAATGCAAGCAAAATTAGATACGGAACGAAACATTGAAAATATCAGAAGTGTTTTCCAACAAATAGTTCAAATGGTGCGCACGTTTCTGTCCCAGCCGCAGCAGGTGGCCATGTTTGTTTGCGCCATCTTTGGACTCTACTTCTTTTTCTATTTAGTTAAAGAGTCCATTGCCGCATTGAAGATATTTATACAAAAACAACTAGGACGTCCATCATTAGTGCGAGAGACGTCATATCATATCAGCATAATACCAAAGGTGATGACTTTATCTTACTGGGGTTTGTACAAGGAAAACATAGATAGAGGGTACCAATACATCACTAAATGCTTTGATAACGTTATACTAAATGATCAAGATAAAGACAAAGTGATAAAATTGGCGCTAACAACCAGGAATACCAAGTCAACTAACTCTCCTTATCGACATATTCTGCTCTACGGGCCTCCAGGTACGGGCAAAACCTTAATCGCTAGGAAATTGGCTGTGGCATCTGGCATGGACTACGCTATCATGAGTGGTGGTGATGTGGGACCGTTAGGTGAAGATGCCGTCAGTCAACTGCATCATTTGTTCAAATGGGCCAATAGAAGTGAGAAAGGTCTACTGGTTTTCATTGACGAAGCCGAGGCATTCTTAGCTATTCGTGGTGCAAGTAACAGTAGCGATATCCACACCAGGCATGCGTTGAATGCACTGTTATATCAGACTGGGACCCAATCCAAGAATTTTTTGCTTGTTTTAGCTACAAATCGACCAGAAGACCTAGATCCTGCTGTCCTGGACAGAATCGACGTCACATTGAAGATAGACTTGCCTCAATATGCGGAGAGAGTCTTACTGACCAAGTTGTACATGCATGAACATGTTACACGGATCGTCAACGAGTCGAAAGCATTTTCTATTTTTAATTGGTTTTTGCGAAAAAAACAGATTACAATTGCAGAGGAATGCTATCAAGACGGCACCGTTACTGCGATATCGGAGCAAATAGAAGGATTTAGTGGACGTGAAGTAGCAAAAATGTTCATTGCAGTGCAGTACGCGATGTATCTGGCACCGAATAACACTCTGACGAAAGATATCCTCAAGGCGGTAGTGAAGCACAAGATACTTGAGCATAAACAAAAAATCAATAATTTCTGCGACAAGAAGATGCATGCAGCTGACGACATTTTGGAGAGCAAGAATAGCACCAAAAAAATGTGAAAATTGTAACTTAATTTTATGTATAATTAAAAGTACGAAACTATGCCTTTCTCGGTTCTGCACTTTTCGTCCATCATGAATCTGTGGTCGCGGAACTCGTAGAACTCGTCTTTAGGCGCCTCGTGGCCAGAGACCACGGCAATCATATCCATGGAGTTTATGGTCCAAATGGAGCCGGCTTTGCCCCCGCCAGCGCCAGTATCATCCCATATCTTCGTAGGTTTTACCTTGGTAGGAACACACCATGCCTTAGGTATGCAGCGCATACTAGTCTCGCTGGGAGGCTCATCAGTAGTCGTGCATACCATTCCCATAGCTATAAATCCCTCCGGTGGTACAGCTTTCCATGCATACATAGATTTATCGCCACGTTGTAATTGCCAGACTTGTTTAAATCTTAGTGGATGCGGAAATACAGACGCAAGGACTGCGGTAGTAACTTTACTTTTACTGAGTCGTAATTGATTCATATCGGTTACCTCTATCAATAAATACCGAGCACTACCAATTCTTGGCTGAGATGGGGTGCTAAAACCAGCAACAGCATAGTGACCGATACACATACGAGTCTTATTACTTTGCAACATGGATGTCTGCATAGATGGTGACCATATGGACATCTGCGTCTTACAATTGGCATTTTGACTGGTCCAAACTGATTCAAAGTTACCTACTGGGTTGACTTTCACCTTGAAGTTCTGCAGCAAGTCGCCCGACATCACCACTGCCTCCTCCTCCTCATCCCCACCTTTACTAGCCTTTTGCGCAAGTTCTGGGATGACTTTTGGTGGAATTTGTTCAAAATTTGAATTCGAATCACTCATTCCCAGCAGGTCTACAACACCTCTTGACTCCAACTCATCCTCCGCCGACTGAAATGCAGCTTTGAACTCTTCGTAAGAGATCAAACCGTATGTTTTCACAGATATTCGCTTCATCAAATCGTAGACCTGGTCGGGTGAAAATGGGATACCAAAGTAGTCGATACCGCCATAAAGTTCGGAGCACGACAATAGACCCGAGTTGGAGCTATTGATGGCTCTGAACGCGTCATAAATCAACATGCCTTTATCTTTGATGCCGATTTTTAAGCGATCAATGACAGCTTTGTACTCCATATAGTGGAATTCTGTAGGCGTTTTAAACACTGTAACAACGGGGGTTGCTTGCGATAGGATTATCTGCCGTCGCCTCCTGCATGCGCGAATATCTAACCACCACGTTTCTCTATGATTACAACTATTTGACCCAAGTAATCGTAACAGTACTGTGATGGACCGGTCATCGTAGAATATATCACTATTCACATAACGGCAGCAACTAACCACCGAAGTTGTATGCGGCGCAGAGGCATTGGTATATCCTTTGCTTTTCGCGAGCAAAGTTATACTTGCATCACTTAACATCCACAGGGCAGTAGATGTAATGCTCTCTTTCTCCGGGATCCCTTTACTGGCTTCTTCACTACGTACAAGAGGCTTGTTCTTACGCAAATGGATGTATGCTCGGTAGTGCTCCGCCTCGACCAATGAAAGTAGCACGTAGTATCTGCCATCTCTTTTCTTGAATTTAGTAGCTAATTCGTTGACCATGTCAACAAAGACGTCAAATGTAAACCCACCACATGACTTGATCGCATTACCATACATTTTGCCAATAGTCTCTGTGGTAACGAACTCCATGCCCATCACACTGAGCACTCTGGTGATATCAGAACCACTCAACTTACCATCGTTATCCCGATCAAACATTGAAAAGCAGCGTTTCAAAATCTTCTTCACTTCAGCCGGATCGACATTGTTTGTATCCTTCGCGATCAACGCATCCATTGCCATTTGCACCGCCTTACGCTCCATGATGGTTTCGCCACTCTGGCTCGGAATCCATTCCATGATTGAGATGACATTTTTTAACCTGCGCAACTGCTTCTGTTGAAACCAATGTGTATTGTAGTAGTTCGGACTCACCCAAATGTAATGAGGGAAGTTGAGAGTTGGCATTGCAAGCGCTTTGTATATGCAGAATGTGGATAAGGGGTAAAAACCCATGTCACTGTTCTTAGGGTTGGAACGAATGCTTTCGATTTCCCAAGGCTTAGGTTCCTCATCATCGCGTACATATTTCTGTTTAACAAAATCTTCTTCTTCAATCATGTCGATCTTCTCTTCTTCTTTCTCTTTCTCCTTTTCTTGCTCCTGCTCTTGCTCTTGTTCCTGTTCTTGCTCTTGCACCTGCTCGCGATTGAAACTTTGTTCTGCCGCAACATCATTACCATCAAACACATCAACGTTTGGATGCGTCTTTGCGGCTCTCTTGATCTCTTCGGTAATCTTCTCTTCTTCCCGGATCAAAGACAAGATGATCTTTGCGGTTTTCACATCACTCTCTTCCTGCAAATACGTTTTATGACTCGCTATCAACTTCGATATTTTCGATGAATAGGATTCTGTTACTGGCACTGAAGTCTCAATCTGGAAGTCCAACCTTTGCCTGTATACGCTTAACCACTTATCCATATCAGGACTACATCGATCAGATTCCATGTCTCTAAAGTTGGATCGCAACGCACTAAATATACGTTTTCTCCAGATGTTCGACACACTTTGCTCACACAATAAACTGAATTGAATTCCATCGACACGCATGCTATTAATCACCAACCAAGACAATATATCCTTTAACTTCTGCTTGTAGGCCTCGATGGTCAAGTCTGATGGGGTCATATTAGGCGAAGATGCGGGTATAGCAACACCAGCACCGATTGAGACTTGTGACCGTATTCTCTCTTCTATCTCGGGTACTATTAAGAGACATATCGTTTGGCCCTTGCCAATACCACGCATTCGAAATGCGCCTTGAGCATAATCACGGAACACCATATCTTTGCCTAGAGTTAAAGCAGCACATGCATCGACCGTGTGTTTTATATCCATACCGGTAGTGTGCACTTGATCATAGAATGCAAACCTTTCATTGAGTGGAACACCACTTTCCGCTAATGCGACAACCTTCTTACCCTTACGAAGAAGCATCATTTGACGATCCAATTCATCTAAAAAGACTACGCCTTTCATGTTCTCTAGTCCGTGGTCCAGTAAGTATTCTGCTACCGCAAGATTGCTCATCCCAGTGATGAGAGCGCCAGTATCGATAAGAGCATTAAATGGCGGAGATGCAGTAGCGATGTAGTTCAATAGAATAGGAACAGTCCAGTTTGGTTGGATTTTTACAAATTTAACCACCGACGGCGAGGTTAAGTAGTGCACGACCTTACCGTCAGAGCCTCTCTCATATTGACATCCGCCTAATTCTTGAGGCAATATATCACTAGGTGTACCTGAAAATCCAATTCTTCTTCCAAATAACATTTCACCACCCAATTCTTGTCCGCATGCAGATAGCTTCAGCCCCTGATAGGCCAATACTTCAGGGAATATAATTTCATTCAAATAATGCGTGATTGAGTGAGGTAGTAGCTTCAATAGAGGATACAACACTTTGAATTGCTCACGATCGTTTTCATCGATGAGATATAACGGCCAGATCAAGTCGTCGTTGGCATTAAAAATGTCCGCGAAAATATTCATTTTTTCCTTCTCTTTCTCTATTGACGTCAGTTCTGAGTTGCTTTGGACAACTCGTAATTTAGTATTTTTTTCTCGTTTCTTACTACCCCGAATGCGCTTACCGCAGCTAAGTATCCATTGTTCGAATATCTGAGACGAAGGCCTTTGATTGAACGCCCCGCCTTGGTCATCGAGGGAGTCTCTCAAATGTCGTAGCAATAAATAGAAATCTTTACGCCGCAATCCTTCATACCGGAAAGCAAGTATTGTTAAACCAATTAGAATATCTGGATGCGCGAACTCGCTAGATCTCGATGGGACGTCCTTGGCTATGAATGGCACCGCAGTCAATTTTCTACTAGCAGGAATCTTCACTCCCGCACTTTCGAGAAGTGAAACATCATGTGGTTGCAACAAGCCAAAGTTTACTCGATTAATCTTTTGCAAGACAAAAGGCAGGTACGAAACCAGCCAATCGTGGCCTAGATTCAACAGTTTCACATGGTCGTCAGACAAATCCGTCTTAATCTTTTGCATAATTATATTATTTGCTTGATTTCCGCGCAATAAAAACTCGATAGCCTCGTCATCAGTAACGGATGGCAGCTTCCGGGCTCGTAGCCACAGCAGTAACCACTTGGCTAACAATGTCTTCATCTTGCTATCATAAAAATTCTTCGAAAGAAGCACCAAATGAGGCGATTTTTGTAAACATAATGTATCAAACCCTTCTCTGATGACGCCCTCAAGTGATGTCAGCAATTCACTGGCTCCGCGCGAATCAGCAATATCCGTAACTACAGGGAAACCCATGCCACAGCAGCTAAATATCGCATCAAACAAATGAGATGGGATTCCCCAACGCAATCCGGTTGCTAGCTTTGATTTAGTGAAGTCAAGTGGATCTTTCGCACCTAATGGCCAGTTCAACTCACTCTTCAAAGGGTGCAAGATGACATCAACTTCGTCCATAATCTCAATACTGGCACGCAATAAATTGAAAATTTTCTCACATAAATCAGCTTGAACTCTTTCGTTAATCAGCTCCTCTCTAGTTAGCTGCATTGAGCTGATCCCTCCTTTGCTTGATCCGAATCCTAATCGAGACAAGATACTCCTCGATACTCCCTTATGAGCAGCTACTTGCTGCGTTTCTGACAGGAGATTTTTTTGTCTATTTAAATTGTGACAGACTTCAACAAATTTAAGCATGAACGATTTGACTGAAGATGGCGATGCAACTACCACAGCGCGGAGATTTCTGGCGGATAGCAATTTGGAGTATAGCTGTGGTGTAACCTTACTATACCTGTCAAATACAAATGTGAACACTGGCTTTGTCACAGCAGAACTGAATCGTTCACGTAGAACACCAGCAGAGAAATCTAGTAGTGCAGGAGGAACAACTTCAAACATTAAGGTAGTAGCGTCTGCTAGAAGCATGGCTAACAAAGGCCCAACCACTGTAGTCTTACCAGCACCCATAATCATCTGATGACAAACAGACCTTCCAGCCTCCATTTCGTTCACTAACTTGTTGACTAATGTAACCTGCGAAGGACGCAGTATTAACCCATGGCAAAACTCAAACAATAAGAATCTAGGATCAATTGAGTATTTGTTATTGCCTAAATTCTTGGTGAAGTTGCGCTTCGCAGCGAGGGTGCTCGCTAAATTATCAGAGGAAGACGACAACTCAGTGATGATTTGCAATCGAAGCTTTTCGTTGGTACACTTTTGCAAGTTATTTAATATTTTCAGAAGACTCTCTGATTGCTGCAAAGCCAAGTTCACATGACTGATACGGTTACACGTCATCATTAACAACATAATACAGCAATGAACACCTTCAGCATCGACAGATGTCAAGAATGGATTTAATTGAATCAATGTGACACCTCTAGACACGGATGTGCCGCTATTTGGCTTCACCGCCTTCTCGTTATCAGAAGACAATTCATCATCCGTCGCGGTCAAAGTCACTAGAAAGTCAAAACTCAACGATGCTTCGATGCCGGCTTTTTGTAAGAGATTGTGACCTAATGCGCGGATATCACCTTCTTTGCACTTATGAAGTCCGTTGCAAAATGACAAAATCTCATTGATTGCAGTGATGACCATCTTCGAATCGTTTCTCTTCAACTCTTTAAGGGAACTTATGAGTGTTTGAATCGAGTTAATTGCTTGTTGCAGTGTTTCCCCGACTAATTGGGAAGGATTCGCTGTCGCTTTCATGACGGGAATAGACATGGAGTTTTCGTCCTGGGCAAAATCAGTAATATCCTTTTCAAGTCTGGCCACTGACGTCCTCGCAATGTGTGATCTCGATGAGGGATGATTCAGCACGCGGAGGGGGGATTCAGCAGCCATCGAGGTGTTGCCACGTTGTGCAAGTGTCTTGGTCTCAGTATACATCTTTAAATCAATCGAAAGTAACGGATATGATAACAAATTTTGAATTTCTCGAGTTGTATAAAACTTCGAAAACGTTTCCAGTGATTTTGGAATACTATCGCAACTAATAATTCGTTTGGTGCATTTGAAATCAAGAACACGCGGCGATAGCCACATTCTGCCATCCACATAACCCATAGAGGTATCAATAGTTGGCGCTGCATACAACTTAACAGGCGGTCTATAATATTTAAGCAATTTGACAGTCAGCAAGCCGACTTCGACTTCATTCAAATTCGCCTGGATGTGATTCGCCGCGTTCTTGATGTGGCTCTGATAGACGTCCAATCCGGTGAATACTGGCAGCTTCAATTTTCTCTTGTCTTCAAAAACAGGCATTTTTTTAGCTAACGACTTGTGCGTGTCCATCACCCGTAAAATGACATTGGTCTGCCCCGAAATGCCGTCATCTCGTATAATTCCATACAACACAGATCCCAAATCGTGAGGATCGTCATCGGTAATCAGTTGAATCGGTAAACCGGACACAAACAAATCATAAATAAAGAAGAAACCAGGAGATTTCTGGTCGTCTAATAGCTTGGTAACATACTTCACTGCTTCCACATTGGCGCACACCTCAGTGAATGGACGAGTGTAGCCTAACATCAGTTTCTTTAACCAATTAACGGCAGTTTTCTCGGTGTCTAAAACCGTAAGATCGATTGGATCGTTAGGAAACACATCTTGTTCTGGCAACTTTGGATAGCTTGGCGTAAATGCGCGCGAGGCAATTTTTGGCGTAATGACATCAAAGCAAAGATCAAAAGATGACTGGATGATGCGCTGCCTATTAATCAGATGCAAGGACTCTTTCTTTACTGCCTCGCTCATTTGGGACATAATGAACATCTCTTCATCAACGGTGAGTCTGCAAAATGCTGATATGAAGTTATATTTAGCGATGTACTCAACCATATCTTCATCAATATTGAATGGATAGGGCATGATGTCGCTGCAGCCATATGTCACAAAGTATAACTTCAATCTACACGCATGAGCATCAGGAAAGACAGTATCGGTTATATTACCAATCAAATCATATATTTGTTTTTCCTGCGGAGTCAACTCGCGATCACACACACAACTTTCAATTAATCTAAAAGTGTCTTTGTACTTTCTATTCATCCAACGCCACACTAATAGATTGAGCGTACTTGCAACGGATCTTGACGAAATGAAACAATGAGATGGATGGATTGGGTATAGATACAACGAGTTGTCTTCGATATTGGATAGCCACTGAGCATTTGTGACGGAACTGACGATTATGTATGATGTCCCTTCAAATTTGGACTTTATTAGAGAGGGTTTCGCTGTCGCTGGCAACATAACGAAGTATTCACTATCGCTATTAGAAAGCAGTATCGATCGAGGTAAACCATCGAGTAACTCTGCTATTCTGTGCTCGTTATTGTGTCCTGATATAAACAGACCATTATGCTCAACGCAGTAGTACTTGACAGTACCGTCGGGCAATATTTTCTTCTCAAATGTCAGCTGTAATCGAGGCAATTCAACGATATCAATTGAGATCGAACCATTTTTCTCGTTACAGTTATCCTTTGTAGTCCAGGCCAGTATGTGCGTCAACGATTCAAATCGAATAAGCAGGCGTAACAAACCATGCAGGGATTCGCTTTCTTTGTCCCATTGATGCAGTGATGAAAAGGCTTGCGCATTGGCCATTTGATCGCCATCGTAGAAACCCGCACTTTCCTGGGAACTGTAATACTTAAATACTTTCAGTAAGTTCAGCAAGTAATACGTCGGTTTAGAGGTATCAGGCCTCGTGCATAGAAACTTCTCCGTCGCATTCAGATTTTTGTCATTCACAATATTGTCAGCAAGATATACACGAGAAACATTACAGCGAGATCTTCCATAGCCGAACCCAGATGTATCCAGCTTGCCTACTTCAGCAATATTAATGAATAATGCAGAACGAGCAACACTGCTGTTAGCGGCGTCGATAGGCATGTACCCAACAATGTTAATGTTGTCTTCGTTCTGCCAGAATTGATACTTATCAACGAGTGCATCCGGCAACAATCCATATAAATATTTCGATGGTATAAATGACTGCGATGGAGCTATATTCGGTACCGAGTCTCGCTTAATGACCAAGGAGCATGATTTGGTCCAGTCCGTCCTTGTGGTCCCACTATATTGAACATAATTCGTATTTGTGCGATAAAACCCTTTTGACTCCATGACGTGAAAGGAGAATACAGGATCACTGGAAAATACCTGTGTGCGGAACCACCGTCTTCCATATTCGACTACATCAAACACATGAATTACTTTAGGATATCTATAGACAACAACTTCCTTGATTAAGCGGAATTGCTCTGTATCGTCTTTAGGCGCCGTTGTAGGCAGTACCATGCCTTGAAGCATCACCTCGGTGGCATCAGCAATATTGTCTGTAGTGATGAATAACTCAATATTTCTGAACATTTTTTCTTTCCAAGGTTCAATGATATTCTTCACCCACTGCACTTTACAGGACTCGTACGGCTGCTTGTATAACAGCGTTGGATTCCGGTCATCAGGCGACCACTCTTGTAAGTCATAGCCCAAACCAACAAGACGAAGCCATCTACGGTGTGATGTTTGCTTAATAGTTGCGCACTGAATAATGTCATCAGTTGACACATGTTTAAACACAGTCTGGAAGTCGTCGTATGCAATGACCGCAGCAGGCAGCGGCTCAATGACATTCTTTTTGATAGTAAACTCACCGAGCTGAACGTTGACTTCTGTATTCGAAAGTATTGTGGTCACTTGACGCAACCAATCTTCAAAGCTGTCTTTGTCATCAACGGCTATTTTCTTGTCTATTTCATTCGAGTCAATCTCTCCTTTTGGTATAAATCGTCCCACTAACGACAAACCAGGCTTATCAAGAGATATCCATGACTGAGAGATGTGTTGCAGTTTACTCGATGAAGACGAGGAATTGTTTTTCTCCTCCTCTATCATGTGCAATATGCCATCCATCACAATATCGCGCAATTCCGGATTATTCGTCAACCAATTAAGGATTTTAAGGCGGTTGCGCTGGTGCATATCGAATAATTCAACCTCTGGTATGAGTAGGTCCGACGAAAAATAATCCACATCGCCCCGCTTACGCTTCTCCTTCTTGCCAATATCCAGGTCATATTTGTAATTATTGAATAGAAATATTTGACTGGCGAGTATGGTGAATATTGACCTGATATCTAACTCACTATCATTAATATTGCGATATATAAAGGCGAGATGAGCGTGCAACATGCACGCTTCACCAATCTTACCACAGTCTTTGGACCTCTTTGTCCAACGAGCAATTATTGAAAAAAGCTTGTCTTCCAATAAGTTTCGCACGGTTTTCTGGCAATTTCTAGCTTCAATAATAGTGTTTTCGTCACAATTGAGTCCTCTGACTTGGGCCTCTGCATAGGCACCATTGACTGCGCTGTTATTTATCTTTTGATACTCAAAATTTTGTACCAGGAACAGTAAATATGCCTCAACTCTGACTGCTAATCGAACGACATACAAGATACAATCGCTCAGTTCGCTGTAAACACCAGTGTCCATCTCTATCACTTGCTTTAGCATCTTGATGATGCACTCCATAATTATCGTAGGACTCATGACTATTTCGTTGAATAAAAGGCCAGTTGGAGTACACAAGTGGTCCCTTGTAGCAGCTGGAATATGATGAGGAATTGCGAGCTTACTGGAATTTTTGAATTGTCCAGGCTCAAACAATGCGGCATCTAGCACATCCTGCAGCTCTTCATTGCGCAATGCATTTATACGTGTCTCGGAAGAAAAAAAGTTTAATAACAATGGAATTCTCATGTAAGGCGCTGTTAGATACTGCAACATTAGCTCGCAGTCCTTGGCACCCATCGTGCCATCAAAATCAGGTAACGATTTCACATGCAATATGTCGTCTTCGTTATCGACATTCTCACCAAGCAATATACTTGGATTAGCTTGTGATGGTACCGATCTGGGGGCTGCAGCAATACCAACATACTGAAGAAACTTACTGAAGAATCCTTTGTTCATTACTTGCTTTATCTGCTCGCCCACAGATGGAGGTGTGAAGTTTTGAGTGCAATCTAATTTTTTTCCAAATCCCGTAACGATGTAGTTGAATTTATCACATTGCCAATACAATTCCGCCTCATGCGGTTCCCACTGCTTTAAATCAGGCAGTTTTTCCGATGTTGGGACCATGACCAAGTTACACATGAAGATCAGATCTCTGAAATACCCAATTTCGGGATACAGATCCAGTAGCGCCCGTTGGATGCCTGTCATGTAACCGATTTCATTATTCCGTTTAAAGCCCATTTGAAGGCACAATTGATCGACGAACTTCATATCAGCAGCGCTGCACTCATTCCCATCGTGAAATTTAAACATCATGTTATCCGACGGAACAACTTTTTTCATGGAAAAGAAGTAGTCAAGCACTTGTGTTCTCGCACTAGTTGCCTCTGGTGTGGTAAACTTCAAGAATTCACTTTCTTCCGCAAAATTGCCCAATTCAAAACCAAAAGGATGAACGGGACCCATCGCCTTACCTGAGTAATGCAAAGACGATTGAGATGGTATATCACACGCCAATTTACGCAAAGTTACATCGCAGATAGTAGCCATACAAGAGAATGTGAGAATACGAATGGCATCGCCACTTCGGGTAGCCTTGACTGATAATGACGCGGCCGCAAAATGCTTACATAATTGATTCAATAAATTCAGAATGTCTGCTTGCGTCTCATATCTCATGGGACTGGATCCCCAAAAACATTTTTTCTCACTATCTGGATGAGTGAATGGGAGAGGCAAGGGAATAACACGAATAAATAAATGTTGAATCAAACAGACCCGTAAGGTATACGAATTGCGCACATGATCACGTTGATTTGCGAGAATAACACATAGGTTCAAAGCATGCCGCAAGGCTTTCGCAACTTCATTAAAATTCGAGACTTTATCCGGTACTAAAGTCATTTCTACAGGCCGAATTATAGGGGGCACTGGCGCTGTCCCTGCTAACGTTTCAACATCAATGTCTCTACGGAAGCGTCCGAACCAGTTCCACGCGGTCAATCCAGGCAGCTCTTCGTCTTTGTTGATATTGTACACAGGTAGCTCTGTAGTTCTGGGATCAATATTTCTCAATTTTATATGAATGTTATCGATTGTGTTAACTATGCATTTAAGTTGCACATTCGTTAAAGAGGATGTCAATTGGACAGCGGAGCCAATGAAAATGGACATGGTTTTGGTAGCAATCAACATTTTGTCAATTTCTGCCACATTCAATCCGGTTTCACCTTTAACTGAGTTTTTATAATTTCCGTTAAAGCTTTGACTCTGCAAATCATTCGACATCGTTTCCAACATACTCCATCTCACCATCAGTGGGAGGTGCTTGGAATTCACTTCATCCAGATCCATCAACTTGCCTATGTGCCGCAATGTCTCCAGAACACATGCAATATAAGAGTAATCCTGCGTATAATAAGGTCCAAAATAGGCATTTTCTGCATCAAATGCACATAGCACTGGTAGTCCAGAGATCCACGGCAAAATATTGTCGTACAAGAATTTGTCACTGTGCTTCGCATTAGGAAAAATTCCTAGTTTAAATATCATGAACCAAAATGCTGCATTATAAATCCTCACAGATGAGACATTAATGATCTCAAGCGCGGTGTTTTTAGTAAAGGTGCCGTCAGCAGTGTTAATGTTCAAACCGTGGTAGTCGGTTCCACTGTTCTTGCCATTGCTTGTATTAACTATTGTCAGCGTAAAGTCGTACGTAGTAGGGTGCAATAATCTATGGATCACAATAATACCTGCATATTCTGAATCTTTGGTTTCACCCATCCATGATACAGGGGCTAACATGATACCCCCTTTGCCTAACATTTTCACCCTTCGTACAAACATCTCAAGGAAATAGTGAAATTTATCGGCACTCATAGATCGATTAGGGAACAAATCAAACACTTCGCATGCATCAGTCAAAATCTTTCGCACATCTGTGATATTCGAGCTTATTTCATTGTAAACAGCAGGTGATTCATATACAGTTGCGACGAAATCTCTCACTTCATGCAACGATTTGACTAAGTTACTGAAACTATACGTCATCGCTTGTGTTTCAAGCGAAATGCCGGCGATAACTTTAGGTTTTTCTTTAACTGGTTCATCGTCAGAGCTCTTAGAAACGGTGGGTGGAATAAACAAATTATCGAAATAATGACGTTGCCATATTGGTATTTTTTCTGACACTGTGCTCACATTTCCCCCAAGTTTGTCTTCATCTTCATTCTTTAATACAGAGATATCACCTTTTACTTTTTTCTCACTAGATTTTTGAGCATTAACAGTTTCTTGCGCCTGCGCCAAGCTCGCATTTCTTGCATTCTTCTTATTGATCTCTTTATTTTCCGCTTGTATTACCGCTAATGTTGCCCAAGGGTCAACAGTCTCAGTACTAGGCGATGGTTGAGTATTATTCCAAGGATCCAGCGAGACATTAATATTTTGTGGTGCTGTTGTACCGAATGATGCCCAAGGATCATCAGATGGTATGGTAACTGGAATCGAATTCGTCATTGCAGTAGTACCTGTATTATTAAATGATGCCCAAATATCCTGGGAATCATTTACAGGAAATGATGGTGTCGATGGAACTGGAGCAACTTCAGGGAAGCCCGATGATGCTGTTGATGCAATTATCGAAGTTTGCTGGCTGCCATTATTAAACATTGCCCATGGATCAGCAGTTGCAACAGCTTGAGGAAAACTCGATACTGTAGCTACGGACTGCTGAGTACCTTGATTAAATACTTCCCACGGATCAGCAGCTGATGAAGCAGTAGAATTCATAGGCTGGCTATTAAAACTTGTTACTTGAGTGCTATTTATAGACGATGCTTCATTGATTGAAAACATGTTGTTATTGGTAGGAACTACATTGTTATTTGTCTGCACATTAACTGCATTTGGAGTAACCGGTTTGGATACAGGAGTTCCAATACTTGGCGCGCGAGTTCCAGTTGCTTTCACTGGCATATCAATACCAGACTCAAAGGGATTCATTGGAGGTTTCTTCACATTGCTGCCAGCCGGCTTTGGTGGAGGCAACGCATTTGGCTTCACAGGCGTTTTGCTAGCTGGCAACCCGCTCAAATCCTCGAAGGGGTTCGCGGACGGCGCCTTCTTCATCTTCAACGACGCGATGGCGCTGCAAACGACAATACGACCACCTTGGTCAAGTGTCTCTTGGTACCGGCAAAGTCTTCAACGACAAAATAGTAGACGAAAATATAGATTTAATAGTAATTTACCCGTGATTAACACTTGTTCGAGCAAGAAACTTACCAGAAATAATGGTCAATAGGTGAGAAATAACCTATCTGAGTAATGAGACATGACCACATAGTCTCGGAGAAATGAAATCAACGTAGTCGCATGGACACATGCAGATCCCATCAATCACAATTGATGTATCTATCGCGCAACCGATGAGACTTCGCATTGAATCAAATCAACCCTAGGTCGTACCGGTCAAATCTTTCTTGACAGCCGATCAGGATCATCAGATAGTCGTCGCGACATAACGAGTTGATAATGTCGACGCAGTACTTCGTGTGCACGTACGACTACCAGAGTCCCTCATCCGAGTCGGAGCTGGCCTTCAGAGAAGGGGATTTGATCAAATTAGTGAGCAAATCAGACGATTGGTGGTTAGGTGAACATTTGAGCAATGGGAAACAAGGTTGGTTTTCACCTAATTATGGGAGATTATCCATTGCATATAATGATGCATATCTCGCTCTGAGTGCAGAACAAAAAGCAGCGGACTATAAGCAGGCTATTCAAGATATTATAACAGCAGAGCAGGGCTTTATTAACGATTTATTAACTTTTAAAGCCAACATATTAGCACCTTTAGAATTGAAGGATACTCAATTTAAACGCGAGTTTCTGGCCGATCATTCTATTGCTGTCTGTTTTAGCATTTTAATTGAATTATTACATGCTTGTAGTAGTTTTCTTGAGGCATTGAAGAGATCAAGAACTCCAGGAGAGATTGCAACTGTATTCAATCAATTTACCCCTACATTAGCATTGTATGGCCAATTTGCGGGCGACTACGTTGCTGGAATTAACGCTGTACAGGTTTTCTCAAAACAAATTGACGCATATGAGTCGACAAATCCATTTCCATTTAAAATTGAACACATATTAATGTTGCCTATGTCACATTACAACTTATACTTCACTAAATTCAGTGAATACGTGTGGAACATAATTGCATTCGACAACAAAGGTGATTCAAGAGAGCTTGCAAGGTCGTTAGACAATTTAAAGGACGAACATGACACAGTGGCTTACAAGATTCAAGAATCTAATGATAGGATAAAGTTACTTGCGTTACAAGCATGTTTTTCAGGTAACGTTTCAATATACACTCCCTCAAGGAGACTGATTCACGAAGGCCTTGTCGAAAGAGTCAAGAAAAGCAAAGGCAATATTATCTCCCAAAAATATTACATGCATCTTTTTAATGACTGTGTCGTGTACTCATCGACTGGTTTGGTCAACTTCAATAAATTTAAAATGCATAAAATGATTGACTTGAACGGAGCCAAAATAAGTCAAATAGAGCCTACCGCACAAGGCTTATATCGAGGGTTTACTAACACTTTCGTTATCGAAGCAAGTAAAACTGGCGACAGTGACTTCGCTGATATTTTTCGTTGCGATAATATGGATGATACGAGATATTGGATCCACTGCATTGAGTCAATAATTAACTCTCTAAGTACTCAAAACCAGCGTGTTGTACAAGTAAATACGGCGGTAAGCTACGATAATTTAGATATCAGAGAAAGTGATGTGAATGACCACTATGCGAAGATTATTCACAAATTTTTATCAGGTGAATTAGCGGTATCTCAGTGCTTACAAACGATGTGCACCAGTGTCATTAAACCAATGAGTGATGCCACCAAAGGCGCAGTTCTTCACGCTATCTTACCCCCAGATTTAGCGAAAAAGAAGGAGTTACAACATTACAAACTAGACAATAGTCAAACCAAAGCGCAGATACAATCGATTACTGAATCGTTGAAGGAATCGGATATCCAAAACTGGCTGCGAGCAACAGAGACACTATCCCAAGGCTGCGACGACTTGGTTAAATCCATTAAATCGGAGTGTGAGAGTAAGAATTGGTCATCAAATATTCTTGTCGGGAAGTTTTTTACGTCCCTTAGTATGAAGAACTTAATGAGCCAATACAGGAAGTATGCTACCGTGCAGCAAGGCACTCTGCGCATACTACGAAATCCTAATTTTGCGTATTTCTGTAAAGAAGCGGACCTCGCTTTATCGTTATTTCCTGGTACATTTGCTGAAAAAATCGAGGCTCCGGTGAAACGACCAGTGCTTTACTTAAAACTTATCAACGAGCTAATCGAGGATTTAAACAAACGAGGTAAACAGCACCACGAAGATTACAACAGTTTAATTGAGGCGAGAAAGGAGATGGAAGCAGCGACGAACGACATCGACAGCGTCATCAAGAACAGAACGGAGTTCGAGAAATTGCTAGCGATTCAAGCATCCATGACGTCTACTACACAGTCCAGTGGGTTTGGGTCACTGATGGGAGCGAGGGATCCATTCTTGGAAAAATTGGCCTCGACAGACCGCAGAGTATTGAAACAAGGGGATCTGAAAAAAGTTTGTCGCAAGAAAAATCAAACTTTCCATTTTTGGCTGTTCAACGACTACCTCATGTACGCGGAAAGCACTGGCAACAACACCTTTTGCTTTCATCGCGCGCTAGATTTGAAGAAGACTAGTGTATCGTTGCACAATAATCCGTCGGTCAAAAATGCCTTTGAAATTCATGGAAGTGAGAAAAGTTTTATTGTTATAGCACCGACTCAAGGAGTACAAACGGATTGGGTTCTTAAAATAACCGAAGCGAAAAATGCAATTGCACCTGAATCAGCAGAGCAAACTACTGCTCCGCTTTGGGTTCCGGATAGTGGCAGTTCAGGTTGTTGCGTATGTGGTAAAACGTTTGGTATTTTTACGCGTCGCCACCATTGCCGTGCATGCGGCAAAATCGTCTGTAACGACCATTCATCAAAGAAGCTGCTTCTTGATCACATAAGCAAAGATGTACAACAAAGAGTTTGCGATCTTTGTCACAAATCGTATACCACTAAGGGGCCTCCACAAACATCAAGTAAAGGAGTACAACAAGCGCCAGATGTTGCCGTCTCAAAGCCTATTAGTAGTCCTGTGACTTCAAGTCCAGCACCTGTAATTCCTTCGACACCAACTATAACGCGTAGTGCGGCAGTGGATGTACCTCCAACGAGAAAAGATTCAGCCCGTCGACCTGAAGAGGCAGTAAAGAATCCATTTGATGAGGGGGTACCTGCAAAGAATCCATTTGACGAAGAGGTACCTACAAAGAATCCGTTCGAAGAAGTGCCCCCTCCACCTAGAAGTAGACATAACACTGGGGGTAATACACTTTCAGTTCCTGATGTATCCTCTATTTCTTTAACGTCACAGCCACCACCACCACCACCTCCCCCAGCAGTAGATCTTGCACTAACTGCCCGCAATATGCTGGAAAGTGAGAGTAATAACAACCGACCACCTCCACCACCACCACCGATCGCACTACAAAATCCTACTCAAAGTGATAATCGACCTCCTCCTCCACCTCCACCACCAGGTCCACCACAAGCTGAAAAACACGTGGTAGATGAAAGGTTAGCACCATACATCAAGTTACGCACTATGGGGACTCCAGACGGGGCAATTCGTGGTAGAATGCAAGTAAATGGCTTTACACAAGCTGAAATTGATAGTTTATTAGGTCCAGATCTATCTGCATCTCCTCGCGAACCTTATCGCAGACCAACAACAACTGGAACACCACCACCACCACCTGCACAGCAACGTGCAGCACCGGGACCAGCGATGTTATCAGCAAATTTAGCAGATCAAATTAAAGAAAGCCAGAATAAGTTAAGAACTGTCGATAGAAGCACAATCCACCCCGCGATGGGCAAGCCAGTGCAAAAGCCAGGCAACATATTCGATCAACTAAAAGAAGCAATGGACGCCAGAAGAAAAGTGCAAGTTGACGATAAAAGTGACGGGGAATCAAGCAATGAGTTCGATTCCGGTGACGATACGGACGAAGATTGATGAAGATACAATTTTAACAATTATTTTACACTTGTATCTCTAATTTTTACCACGATTACCCAAAAGCTGAACTATGTTATCATCGTACATGAGCCTGGTTACCTTTTTCATGTACACCTCTTTAGGTGTTAACAACTCGTCAGCACTTGGTCGATACGACCTTACGTCATCCTTTTGACCCATATAACCAGGCGGTTCTTCCACCTGCAACAACTTCGTCACTACTGCCACGTCATCTTTGTGCATGACGGCCTTCTTTTTATTAGCAGGCAGGAATTTTAATTGACCATACTTCGCCTTCCTGAACACGTTGAGGATGCCGAATTCAGTGCGGCGATATATTTTATCAGTTATCTTTTTCTTCAGTTTCGTTTGTATTTGGACAGGTTTCTTCTCTAGTTCGTGCTGATCTAACCTCAAGTTAGGATCGCTAATGGTTCCTTTCGTATAAGCGTAGCACATGTTAATCTCGTCACCTTCATAATGCTTAATACGTAACGGCTCTCTCCCAGGCTTCAACTCATGAGTTTCGTGGAAGTGCAGTCGAGGGGTGTCATACTGCTCGTCTGCAATTTTATCTTTCAATTTATTTATTATTTTTGGTAGTTTATAGTTTACTTTTTTGGTCTCATTGCGGTTAGATGTATTGTTGTTATTAATGGAGGTCTTATATCCTTGAAGAAACTGCTCGTTGATATTGGTGTAGTCTATTATTGCCGCATTATTCTTGTCATCATTACTGTCGTATTTGCGATGACTGTCACGCAGTTTGCGGAAATGGTAGTCTAATGGATGGTCCCATTTACTCTCATTAGTTAGAGTGTTGTGGAAAAATATGCGCCCTGCATTATCGTGTTTAATTGTCCACTCTAAACCAGGCAGCGGCGCTCTTAACGCATCTTCAGCGATCCAAATGATATCCATATCGGTCATTACTCTAATGCCTAAATAGACACACATATCTATCAATGGGGCAGATATATTTTGCAAAGGAACTGGCAGTGGACGCTGCTCTACAAGCATTTGTTTCACTTGTTGACTCTCACTTATCGCTTGGTTAATCACTGTTACTTCCCTAATAGCTTGTTTATATCGCGCACTTCGCTCTAACATCGCTAGAAATCTAGTGACAGAACAACTTTTAGTGCCATGAATATCAAACCGCATTACTAGTTTGTTGATATCATCGTCGCTCATGATACCCAGGATTTTCATCGTTGAGGAAAATGCTTCTAGACTACAGAAGCCACTATCATGATCTAATTTCTCGTTGGAGACAAATAAACTTTTAATGAAATTTACGTATGCTAATCCCTGCTTTTCTATGCTTTTACAAATAATATCAACCACTTTATGCTCAACTGACTTATTCACTTCCCAATATAATATAAAGATCTTGAATTCTCCATAAGAAACTGTATTTTCACCATCTACTGCCATGGATGATATAGCAAAAGTAGCAAGATACAAGGGTATTGATGCCTTCAGCAGCACTGCACAACCATTCATAAAATCTTCAGCATTAAAAAACATATTTTTGTCACGATCAAAAATATTGTAATAATCTGACAATGATCCTTTACCATTATTTATATTCGAGGTTATTGTATTTCTAATATCACTTAATAACTGTGAAATATTCGCATCAAGGTTAACATTATTGTTGTCGTATTCATGACTGTTGGATTGATTCATAGGAATGTACGATTCGTGATTTTCATTTATCCAACCACTTAATCGTCCAGGAATAGGGCTAGTAGGGAGAATAATCATGTCATTCATTTCCATCAAAGGCTGATCTAAAGTAAGTTCATCATCTACATCCACATTTAACACTTCATTTATGGCAGTCATTTGTTTACTATTTAATCGTAATAGTGACATTTTCTGCTCCAACTCGACTAACAGACCCTTTCCTTTCTCCAGCTCACTACTGGCCTCAATATCTGCATCCACGTGGTCCAAAGTCACCAAAGAATCCTCCATATTCCACTGATTAGCCACTCAAACTCATTATTTTTCTCTCAATTTGTCGTTACCTTTATGGGTGTGGAACCACAGGAAAAGTCTCTTTTTTTTGTTTTTCTAGGGCTCCTTGAATTATGTATCAAAGCTCAACAGAACTTTCATTAGTGCATTTAGAGCAGTTTCAAACGGCATCTTGCGACCCTCGACTCTCGACTAGTCCCGAGTAAAGTTTCCGTACACCTGAGTACCGGTGACCGGTACCTTATTAAAAAATTAATTAAAAAGGTACCGTAGGTTG
>JACCDO011529765.1_pt1 | contig 31952 bp, 22 predicted proteins | sample 7446101 | NCBI WGS metagenome assembly JACCDO01 (sample SAMN15323440, study PRJNA562643) | freshwater metagenome | isolation source: river surface water | place: USA:Blue River Watershed | collected 2017-08-16 | reverse complement strand
TTTCGTGCCTCGCTTCGTGTTTGCTTTCGTGCCTCGCTTCATGTTTGCTTTCGTGCCTCGCTTCATGTTTGCTTTCGTGCCTCGCTTCGTGTTTGCTTTCGGCGACATTTTGTTCCATGATGTCATTAAATTCTTTAGCGGTAATTCCCAAAATGTTTTGAATTGTGACTTGCGAATTATTATTTCGCAACAATTGTTTTATTTCGGGCAACAAAATTTGCAGATTCTTCTTTGATTTTGTCTGCGACATAATCAAGACTGTGTTAATTTATATATTGTTAATCAATTTTTTGAATCTAACTAATTTTACAAATTACCAAAATACCATAAATAGCCGTATTTATTGTAATGAACTTGTAGCTGAAAATTAATGCGCAAAAAAATATGCGACCAGCGCCGAACAAACTGGACCCAGTTGAACAAATTGACCAAGTTTGCCGCGCACTATTAGTCATCAAATTCGCAGCGCTCCAGAAATTCAGTATTCCACTCACAATTATTCACAATTATGTTTTTGGGATACCGGTTTTCCTGAAATTCGAAAGCAAATTGACGCCCTGGCAATTCGGAAACCAAAGTCTTATGACTTGACATTTCGTTTTCTTTTTGCGCCAACGACAAGTACCGCAAATTGCTGAAACCCCACAACCGCAAAACCGGCACATAATTAACTATGAGTGTTTTGATTTTATTCGGTCGCGAATAAATAACTTCTTGTACATTGCACAGAGTAAGTTTGATGAGTTCCGGAAACAAATCTAAATTGACCATGCTCACGTTCTTGACGGTCAATGTTGTGCAAAATTCTAATTCTGGACCATAATAAACGTACCCGTTTAGTTCGAGTTCTAACAAGTTTGGAGGTAAATAATTGATTGATCTTTGAATGTTGAGCATCGAATCAAGTATCATACTATTGATAAATAAGTCCTTCTCTTCACTACTTATTGACTCCATGTCGGATTCCATGTCAGTCTCAATGTCATACTCCGATTGTTTGGCGCACTTGTCATTAATCGTGACGCGTTTATTGATCGCCATTGAGCGAACATAACCGTATTCCAAATTGTCATTGTCGTAGTTCACTTCATCGATTTCGTTATTTTTAAGTTTTAAGTACATTAAATTTCGAAAACCTTGTGTCGGATATAAAGTTTTGAGCGTCAAAGCTTGTATCTCTGGTTTTTCAGATAAAATGTCAAGTTCAAACTGTGTTAGTTTTTCCGAGAAGCATTCGACGTAATTTATCGGTATTCTTGTTTCCATGGTACCCAAAATATTTTCAAGCGACATATTAATGTTGAACCGTCTGTAATTTTTTAATAAATTTTGGGTATCCGAGCCCGGACCCTTTTCGGCGCGATAGTCACGAACCAACTCATCGTAATGGTCGCGCGAAAATGATAACCTTGGTGGACTAAGACATACATTTTGAGTACTCATCGCAGCCTCATTGTTAGTACTCGCTGCGGACTCGTTGTTAGTGCTCGCCGTCGCATTAAGTTCGGCTGTTTGGCCTCGCACATTAAGTTCAGCAGATAGACCTAAATTTACCAAATTAATTGATAATTCGTCGATAGACATATCGCGAGTCTGCTTTTTTGCATTACCGAAGCCCATTATGTCAATGAGTCGATCTAATTAATAATACTGTAAAATACTTCAATTTTTTATCTTATTAACCACAGGTGCCCCGATTAGTAAAAATTGAAAGTAAGAAAAGTTTTAATTATAAAATGGCTTTTTGCGTAGTGTTTCAAACAAAGAATGGAATTGTCCTTTTTGGACAATCTAATTACTTAATGATCAATGAATTAGATTTTCTAAGAAAAATACCCAGAAGAACAATGCAAGGTCCCCATAGACTAAGCGATTTTAAATACACCACTATAAATAATCAACATGACTTTTTAAGATCGATAGGTATCAATGTTGTTCTTCAATCCGGAAAAATTGTACATGAAGATTATGTAAAAAATAACAAAATTAGCAGAAAGTTCGCGTTAGAAAAATTATTAGCCAAAAAAGCAAATTTAAAAGTCAAAGTCCAAGTCCAAGTCGAAAAAGAAAGTACTAATTTTAGTAAAACATCCGATGCAAATGACGAAACAGATTCACAATTAGATGAAAATAGCGACTTTGACCCGGAACTTGATATAAATTTAGACAATGACGAAGCCGAAAATGTACGAAATACAACGAGTAACCTTGAAAATCTAATCAATGAAGATTATCTATCAGAAGGCGAAGACAATGTTAATAAAATTAATTACGAATACACATCAGATGAAAACACGTATAAAGATTTATACGAGAATTCGGAATTTGAATTGCCGAATTTAGAATTAAGTACTGCTGACATTAATGACCTCCAGGAAGCATTAAATAAAAAAGTAAAACTAAATTGTAATCTATTACTTCCACATATTGCGAATGTAGATTATAATAAATACCTTTATCAGTATTATTTTTGCAAATTAAACTTAACTGTGCGGCTTACAAAACTTATTTTCGGGATTCTTGATTACCTTGTTAAAGTAGAAGTGACCAAACAATCAATGAAAACATTTTATTCAATTATTGAAGAAAATGAAATCGAGCAAATTCCGAGCATTATTACTGCGATTTCCAATATTGGTTGCAAACTAATAGACAAAGTCATGCTTGCCCATTTATTCGAATATTACAAATTTAACGAATTAATTGGACCTTCGTCAGTTTGTAAATTTATGATGTCGCAATATCCAGATACTAAGGAAAATTCATATAGTATCGATCGATCTGAAATTGATCATGATCATTATAGTTATATCGAATCGATTGAAAAAGATTATCAGCAGTGCTTGATGGATCTACAAAATCGACTTGATTTAAATAATGATTATATGCATGCTACATTACCATCTAAAACTAAAACCGAACTCACCAAACTTCGTCGCGAAATTAAAAATGAAAAAAAGAAAGAAGAAAAAGTAACAAAGACACCAAGACAGCAAAGAAAAAGTGCTGTCGCTGTAGCGGTACCTAAAAGTACCATTACGACCAAAAGTACCATTACGACCAAAAGTACCATTGTGACCAAAAGCACTGAAACAAATTCTAATATTAGTAAAAATGATTCAGATATAGTATCCGAGCAAGCTGAAGACTCAACAATTATAGTTCCTGCAGAAAAAGCAAAAAGAGCACCACGTAAGAAAGTCTCTCTAATTGCCACTGAAGAAAAAGGACCAACCAAAAGAGTTTCCAAAGTCAAAAAACCTGCAGAAGAAAATGTAAAATTACAATTAACTGAACCCAATAAGGCGAAGACTGAACCTACTAAGACGAAGTCTGAAACTAATAATGCAAAGACTGAATATAATAAGACAAAGTCTGAAACTAATAATGTAAAGACTGAACCAAAACAAAAAATAATTCTGGTCATTGATTCGGACGCAGACTCTGATTCGGACTTTAGTTAAAGTCGAAAAGTGACAAATTTATTTGCTTAAATTTATTCGCTAAAAATTAATAAATTATTTTTTTGCAGTTTGAAAAGATAAAAAAATAATTCAAAATGCATTCACAAAAGTTGAGCAAAATCCAAACTCCGAAACATGTACTTTTGTATGACTTAGTTAAAACTAATATTGACAATGAATATTATTATTCACTTTGCGACAGTATTCGTAATTTAGAATCGGAGTATAATTGCGCCGATTTAGATCTTGACACCAGAGTAAATACTTTTTATAAAATTGTACTCGAAATGTGTCGAAAAAATACAAATATACCAAGCGGCATAATGACCACACAAATCCATAATATTATTCACAAAGAATTCCTGCAATTTGGTCTTAGTACTTATTTCAAAATTATTGAGGACATCACGCGCCAAACTAAGGGGTGCCGATTAATTTTGGCTTCACCATTTATTAATAACGACTTCATTGATTCGGTAAATAGCGATGCGAGGTTTTACATTGGGCTCAGTTGTCGTATGCTTTGGGACTACTATATTACAAGAGGCGCTCTACGGTCTTTTCATAATAGTCCAGAAGATCAAGTCGCGTTGAACAGCATTCTTGAACCTAATTTGCGCGAAACTTTGTGGTCAAATTTGATCGAATTTAAACGAGTTTGGCCGAATATGTTGAACCACTTGTGGTCTGTTAATTTGCAATCGGAATTCAACGAATATATTTTAAGCCTTAATCTTAAAGTTGAAGAAGAGACTATGGCAAATGAAATCGCCGTTTATTTGATTGACCCCAATATTAATTCACCGGAAATGCGTAATTGCATGATGCAGTGTATGATACTAAAACAGCGTGGTTATCGCCTATTCTTGTTTCATAGTACAACGAATCGCACAAGTCAAATTTCTACTGAACTATTTGAAGATGACCCGGTCACTTTGCCGCCGATTTTTAATTTGTCAATCGCGCAAAAGTTGATCGAAAGGCCTTTTCGAGCAATATTCACCGATGTTCAAAATGGATGGACGCAGTTCTTCAAACTAATGGAGCTGAGTTATACAGACATTTATTCTATGAGATGGACCAATCTTTTACCTTTTGTCATCAGAAAAGACCTCGAGACGACAGGTGCCGAATATGGCGCACAAATCGGCAACGATGGCGCACAAATCGGCAACGATGGTGCACAAATCGGCAACGACGGTCCAGATGCATCATTAGTTAAAACACTAAATACAAATTCACCGTTAAGCTTTTATAACTATGGTTATAGTATTATTCCTATTCAAGCTGAGAAGCCACAAACTAATTGTAAATTAACGCGCGATTTTATCTTATGTACTTTTTCGCCAATTCAAATGCGACAAGTTGATATTCAAAAATTAAATCAATTCATCAAGGACAACAATGTTATTTTGTCATTCATGGTTAATAACTACAATTGTCCTTATGAGAATAATACTACACTGGAAGCGAATATCGAACTTTTTGGACTTCCCTTTGTAGTGACGCAGTGGTCATTTGAAGAGTATTTATTTATGTTGGGTAAATGCAAATATTTCGCAGCTTTTGAACCAAATGTGGATCTACTTGATGCGGTTCGAGCAAAGTGTCAAATTTTGGACCTCAATACTATTGAACTATGCGATCATAGTTCTTTGCTAAATGAGCAATTTGTAGTTCAACATAATCAAATGATTAAAGAGCAGTTTTCGAATTTCTGCGACTCAATTGAATTATTTCAATATTCCGCACCACCTGACAAAGAATAAATTTACGCTCTGATAGTTTGTCAAAAAATGCGTGCAAAAGCGCACTTAGTGCAATTTTATTTTTTTTGATATGTCTTGAAAAAAAATAATTATATACTTATAAGTACTAAACGTCGATGGAATATTTAACATTTACCGGTATCAAAAACAAAGAATTGGAAAGTTTGGCCGAAATTCAAGAAGCCGCAAAGTGGCGCGAAAATGAAATATCATTAGTTAATGACTATCGTGACTTTGTTAATCTGAAACCAAATGAACAAAAGATGTTTTCGAATACGATGTCATTTTTGTCAGTTGCCGATGGCCTAATTAATAAAAACTTAATTAATAGATTCATGGAAGAAGTCGATGACCCATCTGCCAGACGTTTTTATTTATTTCAAATGGTTATGGAAGATGTCCATGCCAGGACTTATGGATTAATGTTACAAGCAATTGCGCCTGATCCAGTTATACGCGAAGCGCTCTTGAAGCCTTATGAAAACAGCGCGGCAATTAGGGCCAAAATTGATTGGATCGAAAAATGGATTGACGGCGATTACCCTTTTTGTCAAAGGCTGTTAGCTTTTGCGATGGCGGAAAGTATCCTTTTTAGTCCATCATTCGTTCCATTTTATTGGGCAAAAAAGAAGGGTATTATGCATGGCTTAGCATTCGCTAATGATTTTATTGCGCGCGACGAAGGTCTTCATTGTCAATTCGCTTTAACTTTGAATAAGTACCTGCCAGTCAGATGCACAGAAGAACTAATTCATGAAATGATGCGCGAAGCTGTCGAAGTCGAATGTATTTATGTTGATGAAATTTTACCAGAAGGCATCACTGAATTATCGAATACCATGTTGCGCGACTATATCAAGGCAATAGCCGATGCTTGGTTACCGCAATATATTACAAATAATGGCGCCCCTTGTAGACCTATTTTTAACCAAGAGAATCCAATTCATTGGATGGACAGAATTAATATTAGGCCAGTTTCGGAATTTTTCGAACGGCGCGATGGCAATTATATTAACGTTAAAGGTGACATTTCTTGTTCTACAGTTACGCCGACTAATGAAACTAAACATGAAATTGAATTAGACGCGGACTTTTAAATTTAGTTTCGAATTTAAATTAATTATTTTTTTGCAAAAAAATAATGCAACTTTGGTCAATTCAAAAGTGCATTATTTTGTCAAATTAACATAATCGACGCACGGTGCTCAATGTACAATTCTCAATGTGCCGCACTCAACTTAAATTATTTTTAATGTTTCATATTTTGTTTTAGCAGAAAACCAAACTTGTCAAAATTATTAATAAAAACACCAACTAATGCTGCGATTAAAATCATCGGATGCGACAAAAATGACAATAGAATTCTTTCTGTTCGTAAATCTCTGGCATTTTCAGCATCCGAATCGGTCTCATTTGCGATATTGGTCATGTCACTATCAGTACTTGTACTATTAGTGGTTTCTGTATCGTTGTCATTGTCTTCGTTTTCGTTTTCGTTTTCGTTTTCGTTTTCTGTGTCTCCGATGTCAGAGTCCGATTCGTCATCATTGTCGGCGGCGTTGTCTTCGTATTCTTCTTTGTCATCTGCAGATTCCGCTGAATAATTTTCATTTCTGGTCGCGCCGCGAGTCGGCGACGACCTTGACAAATTCAATTTACTACTGAGAATTCTATCTAAGCGTTCTGACAAATCAGTATCATAAAAATGATTGCCACTAAAATAATTATTGGACTTATGTACATTTGGGCACTTTTTCTCTGCTTTCAAACTTTGAGCAAAATATTTATCGAGATTTATTTTAGTGCCGAAATTACCATGAATGTCCTTGACGAGCGAGTCCGTGTTCCACTTGCTGATACAGTATTCATAGTACATAATTTCATGTAAAAATTTTACATAGTCAATATTAGAAAGCACCGCAAAAGAAATGTCATCAAAAGTTAAATCAACGTCCAAGAAATTCATTGAAGTTTGACAATTATTTTGGTCATCAAAAGTAAGCAAAGACGCACGCCCGCTAACAAGGCCACCAGTAATTTGAATTTTGCTTTTTGATAAAGTTCCAATGTCATTAAGATTAATTGTGTCGAGACCATCATAAACGTTGAACATTTCGCACAAAGTGACATTATTAGTGTTGAATTTCAGATCGGTTTCCATTTCGTTTCTGGCCTGAATAAAATTAAAAACAACTTCAGACATTGACACATAATTATAAATATACTCGGACCGCCATTTTTGTTTCAAAATTTCCGCAAATTTCGAAGATGAATGACCTAAAATATAAATATTCAAGGGGTCTAAATTTCGCCGCTTTCGTTTTTCTTGAAAGTCATTTAGCATTGAACCATAAATAGAAAATTCGGAATTCTCATTTACAATAAATAGATCGACAACGTCATCTGGTACATTTTCAAGGTACTCGACAATGCGGTCCGGTTTCATAATACCGTTATTAACACATCGCACATGGTTGTACTTTAGACTCATTGCGATTACAGCAGGCATCAACATCGAACTGGAATCGAATTTTAGATTACCGGGAATACAATAACTAATATTAATTGGACCAATTACATCATTGTCTTTTGATCTTTTTTTATCATTACCAGAATCGCCAAATGAATATCGGTTGAATTTTTCAAGTCTGTGTGGGTCCGAATTAATAAATTGGTCTGTAGTATAACCGGCCCAATAATTTCTTTGCGAATAAATTTGCGTCAATTTGTATATTTCTTCGTAAAATGCATCATGTTTAGACAGACCGATTGGTACAATTATGTCGCGCTTAATCGGAACATAATAACGATGATACCAATTGCATAAGAAATCAAAGAAACCCAAAGGCTCGCCAAGTTTTGTTAAACCAAATAGACCTTGTAATTTGCTGTTTGTGCCGTTGAAACAATATAAAAACTCACCATCATTAATTAGTTGCCCAACCGAACTTACTTTTTCAAAATTGCGCTTGTCGAAATTAGAATTATTTTCGTAATCATCAAGAATTTCCAAATCAGACTTGAGTCTGGTCAAGACTTCAAGGTACATTATGGTTGGGTAATTTTCCCATAAAACCGGATTCAGTAAATTATCGTCACTCATGTTTCTGAAAACCGCAAAGGGAATTTCGAAATCTCTTTCGCGAAGTTCAATCAAATAATTTGTGAAATACAATTTAGTACCCATATTTTCTGATAAGTGTGAATTTATGATATATAATCTAATAAGGTCGTCATAAATTTCTTTCTTTTGCTTAAAAGTTCTGTCTGAATCAAATAATGAATCGAAATGTTTTCGCAACAAATTATAAAATGTTTTATTATTTTCGATTTCGTAATTCCAATTTCGCGAACCGAGCATAATTAAATTATAAAATTTAAAAATGTCACTTTGAAGTCGAGGGTAATTCATGTTTTCAATTTCATTAAGTATCTTCGTTTTAATATCATGGGTATTAAGAAATGGCATTTCATTAATAGTGTCATTTGAAATACCCCGTTTAATGGAACTCGGAACTTCAACTAAAGTTGCATTTTGGTCAGTCATAGTGCTTTCATTGTTAATTACTTTGGTTTCCAACAGCGCCGAATTGTCAGTAGAACTATTAGAGCATAAACTTTGCTCATTAGATTGACCAGACATGTTTATTTGAGTGGTTTGCAAATATATATTATTGTTTTTTTTAGTTTGCGTGAATTAAATTATAATTAGTTTTTTGCATTATGTCTTGTAATATTAAACCAAAGTCGTATTCATTCAAATCCGATAATCCTAAATCTGATGGCGGATTATAAAAGTCGCATTCATGACCAACATATAATAAACTTATAGTACAAAAGCAAACCCAATAATAAAAAATTTCAAATCGAAAATTATGACATTTGACCATAAAAACAAACAATGAATTAACTAATTTAATCGAAATATTCTTATTATATAATGACCTTAATTCTGTGCCGAATTTATTGACAATAAGGTCCATTTCACAATCCGGTGTCGCACTAATGGAGTATAAACTATGAATACCCGAAACACCAGAGTCATTATTTGGCGCCTCAATAGTATCAAATATCACGTCGTCTTGAAATATTTTTTTGTTTGTACTAATATTAGTTCGATTATCATGGGTCGTTTTAATTTCGTAATTTAATTCGGAAAATAAATTACTTTGCATTAGTTCGATTGTGTCTGGTCGATAATTAAGGTCATAATTCAGCATCGCTGATAATAGTAAATTTAGTTCGACACTGTGAGTTTTAATATTTTCATTAAGAATGACCTTGTCACCAAATGATCTTTGACATTGCTCTGATTGCGAATGTCGCGGGTCGTACAGACTGCTGGGCTTTCTTGGATTATACGAGCTATTCGGGCTACATACGCTATTCGGGCTATGCGCGCTAATTGGACTACGAGTCACACTTAAGTTACATTTGTTTTTCGGACTACGAGTGCTAATTGGACTAAATGAACTACTCGACCCGCGATCATAGTTTATATCGCACGACCATGGTAGTCTTTTTTTTATACTTTTTATGACGCCCGGAACCTTTTCAAATATTCGCGATTCTTTTTTTTCTTTTTGTGGAATATTATATTTTTCATAAATATGTTCCGGAATCGGACCTAATGTTTCTGTAATTTTGGTTAGCGCATTTTCACGTTTAATATTAGTAAAAAGCGGACGACCAAAATAAAGTTCCCACATAGTGCACCCTAAAGCCCAAATGTCGCTTTTGTAATTATAACTTGAATAGATCACTTCTAATGGCCTATATGATGAGGTATATGCGTTACCTACTAAATGACCATTATCAAGCGACGCCAAGTTAAAATCGCAAATTCGCACATTTTCATCTTTGTCGATTAAAATATTTTGCGGTTTAATGTCACCATGAACAATATTTGCGCAATGTATATCATGTAGTCCTTTAAGCGCGCTATAAAAAATTTTAATATATCTCGGCCAGTCTAATTTTGGCACGCTCGCTAAGTTATTACCGTGATACGACATATAAATGTATTGGTCGTCTATTTTAATCGGTTTTGTCACATAATTGCTACTAATATGGCTAACAAAAGTTAATTCTCGGACACTGGTGCGCGACATAATAGAGCATTCAGGGTCTTCGACTGATAATGAAAACGAAGAATTACTTCCAGTGTCATGACATAAAAGCGGTTCATAATTTATTTTTTTTAAAACACAACTTTTGTTACCAACTTTCGATAAATACACCATTCCGAAAGCACCTTCGCCAATAATTTCAGTTATCATTTTATAATAAACTTATTAAAATTTGGCTATCTTTAAATATAAATGCAAGTCTGTGTTATTGCGGATGGTCAAATGCCACGTAGAGGCACGTCAAATTCTGCCGGATTTGACTTGGTATCACCAAATTCTGTTAGAGTCCATCCTGGTACTTCACAACTAATTAATACTAAAATCAAAATTGCATTGCCTCCTGGTACTTATGCACAAGTTTATTCAAGAAGTGGTTTGGCGACTAAACAGGGTCTTCATGTTGTTGCCGGAACAATTGATGCGGACTATCGTGGTTTTGTATATGTTTGTATCGAGAACAGATCAAATGAAATTAGAAATATTGCAGCAGGTGACAGAATCGCCCAACTTATTCTGCATAAAATTAATTATGAACCAGCTATACAATGGACTTACTTACCAGATGACCCAGATCTTCAAAACCGCGAATGTCTGCCAGTTTGGTACAATAAAAATGTCCGACAAGTGATGATGGCCGAAATTCGCGCGGTTGGTAAGTTTATGGACCCGACAAATACCGAACCGATTGACTTTTCGCAATTTAATATAACTAAATGCGACGACTGGTCACCGATCAGAACTGTTCGCGGAACTGGTGGATTCGGCAGCACCGGTTCGAAATAAAAAAAATTATTATGAATTATTTTTTTGCAGCACGAACTATACATGAGTGCGACCATATATACTGAGAATAATTTTAATGGCGATAGTCATATTCTTAATGTCGGCCATTATAATGCGCAATACTTTCGTGATATCGACTATGCGCACTTTGATAATATTTCATCAATAGAAGTTGATAGAAATACCATTGTTCATTTATCAACTTCTTCAAGTGCGACAGGTTTTGGCGACAACCGAATTTTAATTGGGCCAAATTCGGTTCAAGATTTGTCAGCATTAGGCATCCGCGGTCAAATAAAAAGTATGCGAGTAATGCGATTTAGACAGAACAATTGGGGTTCGCCAGCCAGAGTCGTTGTTTATAATGATTATAATTTACTGGGCAGATCTAAAGTACTACGAGAGGGTAATTATTCTTGTGATCGACTATCGCGTAGAGAAAACAACGAGAGTGGTTTTCATGATGGCGACATCAGATCGCTCAAAGTCGATGCTGGTGTCGTCGCAATTTTATATGATGGTCGAAATTTCGAAGAAGATATGAATACAGTTTATGTTCAAGGACCGGCGACTATCAATAGTTTAAACAATTATGGACTTGATGGTAAATTATCATCTATACGAGTATTCGCAGTCGATCCTGTACCCAGCGGTATGCCGCCCAATCAGCAAAAAAACGATATTGACCCAAAGTTCTTATATAATTGGCATACGCGTCAAACTTTGGGTCGTCAAGATTGCACTGGACACGTATGTCGCGCCAAAATTCACCACAATAAAATCGATTATTTATTTTGGTTCTTTATTTTAGTCATTATTATTATTTTCGTGACCATGTATGGTCGCGCGGTTTATACTAATTTATACAAATTGTTTCATGAAAACAAAGATGCGAATCGCATGTAACCCTGAGGTTTTGATGCGTGATTACCTACCATTTGTTCTTTTTCGACATGCATCCTACTAGTACGATCCTCATTACAGCTAATACGATAACCTCTGGTATCTGTAGTTACAGACCCGCGACGATTACGACAAGTGCAAGGTCCGCGGCATGTACATTGACTTGAACCAAGTCTGGGCCTATCAGTTTGAACAATCATAGCGCTCCATGGCCAATAAACAAAAGTCATATCAATTGGTGTTCCATCTCTCTGATGTTCAGCCACTTGGTCCCTCATTAACTTAAATGTAAATAGCAAATACGCAATTATCAAAACAATGACCATTGCGATGACCGACCATAATGTTCCCCACATTGTTAAACAAAATTGATTTTATAACTTGTCATATAAATTTATTCAAAAATAAATTATCTACAAAATTAGTCAAATTATTTTTTTGTTTTTGTAACTGGACCCGAACTAAAAATAAATAAGACCAAAAATAATTGCAGTCATAAAATGTCTGATAGTAGTGATTTTGAAACGGATTCAAACTGTTCCAGTAATGCGCCTGAAGAAATGGACGAAATGACTAAGATGCTTTATTTATGCGGACCAGTTATTTACCAGTATTGCTGCGAACTTAAAATTTTGGCAGAGTACATTCCTGCTGAAATACTCGACGTACTTAATTCTATACCGAAAGATACGCCACCAGGAGAGATAACTATATCTGGCCCTGATCTGGTTTATAAATTATCTTTGGTCAAATCAAACGTACTCTATCAACATTTAAATTTTAGTGAAAGCCCCGCTAAAGTTCAAATTTATGACACCATTTTTATGTTAGCGCAAATTGTTATGCAAATTTTTCCCAAAGTTTCAAGTCGCGCTGTAATTTTTGAAAAGGAAACCCTAACTTTTTTCAGCGACTATAATGAATTTAACAGACTGGCAATTATGATTACTGAAACTAAAATTGCGCACTGACCTCGCCGCGCTGATTAATATAAAATTACTTTGACAGCACCGTCGCGGTCATTGTAAAATTGGTATTATTTTTTTGCAAATTTACAAATTTGTTTAAAAATAAATAAAGTTTTTGGATTAAAAACAATCCAACTTTAGTTTAATAATGATGGACGAAGCGAGTCACAACCGCGAAGCAAAAAAAATTATCCGCACAATTGAGCGAAATAAGCGGGTTTTTAACCAGACTTATGTCGAAATGCCGGTCTATGAAGGCCAAACTAAAACTATGACTATCACGAATGACGCACGATTCGTTGAAATTTCGACAGAAAAGTATCTTTCTGGTCAAACTGTAATTAGTACTAAAAATGATACCACATATTGCCCATCGCCACTTATGAAATGGCCTAAAGTATATGTCAATTACAAAGACCCGATTATTATGGCTTATACTTTAAAAACCGAAGCTAATGAACTCCCGTTAATTGTTTATAGTGGATGCAATACAAACCGTGGTGGTGGCGCGAAAGAAGGTGCGACTACTGTAGAAGCTGAATTGTGTCGAAGAACTAATTATTGGAAATCGCTTAAAAAGTCATCTAAATTTTATCCGCTCAGAAACGGAATGGCCATTCATTCAAATAATGTCGAAGTTTTCAAAAATAGCAAATGTAAATTATTGGACCGATCATTCCATGTTGATATTTTATCAGTCATTTTACCACAGAGGCCATCTAAAATCGTGATAAATGATCAAGATATGTATGAAAATAGCCGCGATCGTGACTTAGTAACTAAAATAATACGCGGAATTGCAAACTTTGGTTATAACGTTTTGATTTTTTGCAACTTTGGTCTCGATCAACCAATTGATGAATTTTTGGCTTTGCTTAATCGCGAAATCGGTATTAGTCCAGTTAATAAAATTTATTTTACATTGCCAAATGGCGACATTACTGGTCTTAATGAATCCGATCAGCGAACAGTGTATATCAAGTATTGTCAAGAATTGGACAATAAAAGTCCGCCGGTTTCGGAGCGTGCCGATTGCGAAGAACCTCCCAGAGTGCAAATTATTATGCCGCATCGCGAAAAGCGCAAAAAAATGTTGCGGACGGTTATTGCCGAAAAGAAACCAGACACATCTTCTAAAAACGATACCGATGTTCCAGTAGATGACCTTGAAGACAACAGCGACGATTGCAAATCGATCGCACAACTCGATTCCAGCGATGAAGACTAATACTGGTTATTGTCGAGGTATAGTCTAATTTAGTTTGTTTGATCTTCATAAATTTCTCATCAAATTGACATTGGTCTAAAATTATTAATAATTTTTTTGACTGTGATCAATTTGCGACTTTTGACCGCGGACCATTTTTGTTAATTTGCGACTTTTGGTCGCGGTCCATTTTTATGAATTTGCGATCACATTTTGTCTTTTTGACCAAATAAAAAAATAGCGTACAAAATTATTAAATTTGAATTATTAAATATATATTAAAAACCTGGTTATATTCTATATTGAATATGTCAATTTCGGAATATTTGCGCTTAGCTTTAGATAATAACACCGATACGTATAACTCAATCATTAATAATTACACAGATACCGATACAATTACATCACCGCGCAAATATGAAGACCAAATTGACTCACCCGAACCAAAAGTGCAAATTCCCGAGATAACAGAATTAATAGCAAAAATAGAAATTTCAGATACCGTCAAAGAAGAAAAGTGGAACTTTTGCGAAGAGTGCAACTGCGAATTGCAACGCAAAAACGCAAATCAATGCGTTTGTCCAAAGTGCGGATTTGAAATTTTAGATGAAGATACAACAGACCCATCAATTTCGAATATGAATTCAAGACAATCGTATCATGCCGGAACACCAATGCGGTTAGTCGGTAATGGTTTTCGAACCAGAAATATGAGTAATCAATTGATGGGTGTTTCATCTACTTATGAACCTGTTAAACGCAAAAAATTGTTAGATACCATGTATCGACCAATTTACAATTGCCCGAATAATAAAGACACTATTCCCAGTTTTGTTATCGAATCAGCGGCCCAAATTTACATTGAATTGCAAAAGAAGGAAGGTATCGTTAAACGCGCAGGCGGTCTCGAATCAATTCTGACTGGTTTGGTTGCATCTGAATGTAAAAGACACAATATTGCCAGGAAGCCAGGTGTCCTTACAAATGCCCTCAACGTTGATGATAGCAAATTATCGCAGGGTTGTAAGATATTGCGCGAATACGGCAAACGCGGCATCATTGATTTTTACGAAGGCACCAATGAAAACATCTTGTACATTAATCAATACTTTGACCGTCTTGAGCTCAAAGACTTTGAAAATTATAAGGACTTCATTGTAAGACTAATTGATGAGACCCAAGTCAAAAAAATACCAACCAGATGCAATACAACCAGACCTACAACACGCATTGCTGGCGGATTGTTAATTTTGTGCGACGAACTGCGGAGGTTAGGCAAACTCGCGAATTCGGAAGAAAACGCGACAGAAAACAAACCGTTTATTACCAAAGACAAAATTGCCGATGTTTGCGACATTAGCAAATCCACGATTAGTCGTTACATTACATTAGTCAATTCAAACAAAACAAAACCAGAAATAGCAAAATTATTTGCCGACTTTGGTTTTTCAAAATAATCACAGTCGCATAAATTTGCAAAAAAAATATTTGACTAAAATTAACAAAGTTAGTTGCGGTTAAATATTTTTTTGTGACCTTTATATTGCGGAAATTAGAGTTTCATTGCCGATTTTAGTTCGGCACTCAGGTCGCTTGTTGTAAATTTTTGACCCGAAAAGTCAATAATTGTTTGCGGATCAACATCACCTCTTGACATCGCGATATAAATCAACGCTGGTTTAAGGTCGGCGATTTTTTCATAGTTACGCGTTACCCAGAAATTAACTTTGTCCTTATCGAATGCCGCTGGCATTTTCCAATTCTGCTTATAGACTAAAATATCACCAGAATTGACCGCAACAATTTCTTGAGTGTTGCCTCTCAGGAAATCAGCAACAAATGTCGCAGTCATACCCTTAGTTTTAAGAACACCAAATTCGCTATCATTAGGGGAAGAATCTAATGATGCCGGTTTAGTTCCGCCAGGCAATTTAGATTTGGCCTTGAATTTACTTGATGCCGTTTCTGCGATCATTTTAAGTTTAGGAAGGTCCAAGTTAATTTTGCCACTAACCAGACACACCACCTTTGAAAGTGATTCATTAATGTCATTTGCAACGCTGATGAATTCTTCTTTAGACGGAGTCCCGTTTAGTAGCCTGATGCATGCTTTGTAATAAGGAAACAACTTTTCTGGTTCCAAATTTTTCTCAACAAGAGAGAGCACTTTGCGCAAAGCCGACCCGTTGTTCAGAGTTTGCAAAGTTATGAAAAACATTTCATTTTGTGTAAAACAATTAATATTCACAGCTTTAGATTTTTCTTGAATACCCGCACTAATATTGAGTTTAGAAACGATAAATTTATAAAGTGAGAATGCCAACGATGTGGCTTCGGAACCGTGTGCCAGACTCGGGCAGCCACATGGCTCTCCTCTCTTTAGTTTATTCAAAACAAACCAATTGATGTTTTTAACCTTAAAACCGACCATTACTTGCAAACATGCGGCTTTAGCATAAGGTACTAAATGTAAGTGCAAATTTCCACTTTTCGCGTCCATATAGATATTATATCAAAAATAAAAAAAATTGAATTGTAATTAATTTGATAAAATGGCGAACAAATTGAGTTCCGAAATTTCAAAGCTGAACACTATTTTACTTAGTGAGATCAAAAACGAAGTGACTTCAATTTTCAACAATGAAAATTTACCATTTCACGACGATCATGTTGAATCAATTTTAGAAAAGTTCGATTACTCATTAATTGTTCAAGCGCCGAAAAAAGCGCCGAAAAACAAATCTGGCGAACCAAAACCAGAAAAAGTTAAGAAGACAAACGTCAAAAGAAAGTTTTGCTCAATTACCAGCGATTGTCGTCATGCGATTAATTGGATCATCATGGATATTGTTAATTTTATTAATGCGCATTCAACGCTTAAAGAATTAAACAAAGCAGTCGATCAAGAACTCAAAGAATACGACGATGAAATTGAAAACCACAGTGATTTTGGTTTCATGTCATCATTTGGACCAATGATTATTTATTTTGAATCATTCAACAAAAATTCTAACAATGAATGGACTTTGGACTTCGACATGAATGAAGAAATTGAAACAATTGTTGAAACTTGTTTTAATAAATTCGCAATTCCCAGAGCTACCAAAAGTAAATATGTTGAAGGGTTTTCAATGTTACTGACATGTTTAATCAGACATGTTAGTCCAATTGTTGCTCAACAAAACTTGTTAGGTAAGAACTTTGTTCTCAACCAAACTGTTTTCGAGCACTTTCTGATGAAGTACCTCCCAAACATTGGAGTTTTACGTCTGAGTCACTACATGGTCAATCGACCAAAGAAAGTTAAGAAGACGCCAGTTCAAACCAAAGTAGTTTTGGAAGAGTCAAGCGACGGCGAAATGGAATTCGAAGATGACCATGTAGATGGATTGGACCGCAACGGCCTCGAAGTCGATGACCCCGTCGATGACCCAGTCGATGGCGATCAAGTCGATAAGGACCAAATATTTGACCACGATGAAGAAATCCCCAAACCGATTCTTAAGAGACGATCGAGGTCCAGAGTTTCATTTCAGAAACAGGACGATGTGATCGATCAAGATGATCATAATGGTGCGGAACCTAAACCAGAAAGTGTCGAAAAAACAAATGACAAAACAGTTATGGAACCTGAAAACAAAGACATCACCAACGATAGAGACGCACATAACAACAAAGCCGAATCTAATAGCGTCGAACATGGTAATAACGATGACGACGATGGCAATGACGACGACGTCGATGACGATGATGCATCCGGGTCAAATTCCGGAAGCGACGAAGATCACGATCAAGACTTCGACTAACGAATTAATTAATAATTATTTTTTGACCAGTACAAAAAATAAAAACCAATATTAGTAACTAAAATTAATAAAGAACCATACTTGGTTAAATTGCATCGATTAGTGGCGCGCGCTAACTTATTTTTTTAGAGTATTCTGTTGCCGAATTGTCTTTGAACAGTTCGGCATAAACTGTATCGGTTTCGCTATCAAAAAATGTAATGACATTTTTATTGCGAACAATATTCATAGTATTAACGTCGGACCAAGAATTAGAATTCTCTATTTGCACTGAATATTTACCAGTAATAATTGCTCTTTTTGGTACATTAATAATTATACTTTGGTCTTCGATAATTTGACCAGTAGAATTTGTTATATACAAATAAGATGAATGCGCACCATTGACCTTTTCGCCGATATATAAAATTATTTCTTTTATTCCGGCTTCATTCGCAAAATCGGGGTTTGCTACCCACACACCGGTGAGGTCATAAGATGACAGTCCGATGCCGATTGAAATTATAATAACAGTTAATATAATTATCATTGCCCAAGTATATTGCCACATTTTCCAAAGTATAATATGATAAATTATAAATCCCTTTTAGTTAAAAATAGTGTCAATTATTCAGAAGTTAAGAAAGGTCTCGACTTTGTTGGTGAATATGCCAAAAAGAATAAACTAATATTAGTCGGTGGCTTAGCAATCGACTTTGCTTTGCGCGCAAAAGGTGATTCAATTTATGACGAATATGAAGTACCAGACTACGATTTATATTCGCCAGACAATTATCAAGACGCAATTAATATCGGTAAAGCATTATGTGAAATGGGACTCAAAAATATTTCAATAATTCGTGGTTTTCATATTTCGACAATGCGTGTTCGCGTAAATTTCGAACCAGTCGCGGATATTACTTATTGTCCGCCAGTCTTGTATAAAAATTTGCCGTTTATAACTTACGAAAATATGCGAGTAATTGCACCCAGTTTTCAACTAATTGACCAACATAATGCGATGGCTTATCCTTACAGAAATCCGCAATGGGGTGGAAATATTACCAGATGGAAAAAAGACATTGTTCGACAAGAATTATTGAAGAAATATTACCCAATACCCGAAGGCGGACTATGCGCTGGGCAACAAAACGAATATACTTTTGACACTGGCACATTCGCGGACACTTGTATTGGTGGCTACTTAGCGCACGCTTTGATGGCTGCAGACTACAGTATCGATAAAAATAAATTAACTGCTAAAATGTTTAAACCAGAAGTCGTTCTTTATTCGAGTGACTTTATAGATACAGTGCGAATATTTGAAAAAAAACTAAAGGTCCGCGCTTCTTATTATAATGCTTACCTAACGCAAACACCCAGATACGCAACTATGGTCTCGGATAATATTCGTTATATTATTTTTGATAACCATGGTGACTATTTAGCCTGCACTAAAATTGATGATATGAATGTTGCCAGCGCAAATGCGGTTATGGTTTATTATTTGCAAATTGGGGAATTCGAAGGATATAAACTGGTTAATAAACTAAAATTAGAGTACCATTTTCCTATTGACTTTTATGGTCAAACAAATGAACCTGAAACTTTCGATTTTAGTTTTAAACTATTCGATGACCCATCGATGTCTAACTTAGTGCCGAAAAATTTATATCCAAAAAAAGATAACTGCGACGTTTCTGGTGAATTTGCATATGATAGCATTTATTTTCAAGTTGATGGACAATTGACTCAGAGTTAAACGAATTGGCACATTTTAGTCGCGCTGTGCTAAACTTAATTTGCATTTTTTTTAATAATTTCCAGTTTCAATAACTGTAGAACGCGAATCTCTTACAAATCGATTATTTAAAATAATGTAACCTATGACAGATATAGAAATAATCATTAAAATGAATAAAAACAAAATCAAATAAATTCGTTCTTGAACGTACTTAGATACTCGTTGATATACATTAGCATTTGCGGCATTATTGACTGGGCTTTGTCCGGCATTTTGACCAAAGTTCTGGTCGGTGTTTTGACCATCACCAGGAAGCCTACTATCAAATAAATTAACATTAATTTCGTCTCTGGTTGTAGAACTACCACCGACTGAACTTGAACTGGTACTATTCATATTTGAATTAAAGTTAGTTTGTGGCGGTGGTGGCAACATATTCGGTGGTGGTGGACTTTGTTGCGAACTGGGTGGTGGCACATCAAAATTCGAATTGTTTGGAAGCGGAGTATCACGCTGTTGATCTCTCGGAAGACCATCTGCTATTACTTGTGGATCGCGTGGCGGACTTTGCGTACCAGGAACAACAGGTGGATTCTGCACGCTTGGAGGACCCATTAAATTGTCAAAATCATTTGAACCAGGATTATTATTTGGATTGTCAATTGTATCAACAGGGTCCTTCAATGGTGGCGGCATAACATTTGACGCAACAGGGTCAGGTTTAGGATCATTTAAAGGTTTTGGCAAAGGCGCAGAAGCAATAGGACCAGGTTTAGTCTGACCAGATTGACCAGAAGGACCAGACGAGCCACCAGAGCCACCACTGGTATTTATCGATCCATCACGTTCGACATTAATATTACACATTTGGGCAATCGTATTATTTGTCAAAGTTGATGACGTGTTCCTCGAAATTTCAACAAATTGATTACATTGTTGAAAAGTTAAATTTTGCATACCCTTAGTTCTATATGCTTTATTTTTTGGGTCGCCACATTTATCATCAAATGCCCAAGAAAAAATAGATGGGACGCCGTCTTTTTTCTTCGCATTGATGCATGCGCATCTGGGATTATTTTTAAAAGCAGGTGTTGCACAATAATTAACCATTAGATTATCACGCATTGTTGGGTCAGTTTGGGTAGACCACCATTCTTCACATAAAAATTTGGCACCAGTTGCGCCTGCCAGATCGCTGCAATATCTGGACATAAAATTTTGTTTTGATTGTGGGTCTTTCCAATTCCTGGGACACATACTAACTTCAGCCATACCATAATTGGATCTTGTTTTATCAAGTGTATTGCCAATTTTAGTATTTACATCGTCTGACATTTTACCCATATAACATTTTGCTAATCGAGTTTGATCAGTATATCTATTTAAACGACATGCCCTAACATAACGTTTATCTTTGTCATTACCACATGGTATTTTTGTTTGATCGTAGACGCCTTGACCATAACCAGCATTCATCATCGGAACTCTGGCATCACCTACGTTAATAAATGCATCAGTCAATGGTGAATAATTAGCAGGGCAGGTCACAGATGCATTTAAACTCGTAATATCTTGTCTCATATCTTTCCATGAAAAAACGGAATTTCGACAATTAATAGCCGCGTCATGGCATCTAATTCTTCTGGCTTTATCGTCATATCCGCATACCATTCTGTCTGGCAATTCTGCCAAGTTATTTGCATTTAAGAGGTCGGCCATTTATATACTCAAAAATAAAATTTGTGAATAAATTATATATAAAATGCCGCCAACATTACTTCAAACTAATAAGGTTAAAATAAGTCCCAAAATTCGAGGGGCTGAACGAAATAGAATTAATAACATGAAAGCCAAGGACTATGTAATGGAACGCTTAGGGGAAAAACTAAATGAGGGCTCCGTTTTAAATCGCAACATTCGACATTGGACCGATAAAATCATGATTTTGGAAGCTTTTACTGGTTCCGGAAAAACAACTACAATAGCTGCCGAAATTTATAAAGTTTTTTACGACAAAATTGGTCGCAATATTATTAATACATTACCATTGGTCGCATCGGTAATCAGGACCGCAGATGAAGTCGCGGGAATTTTCAAGATGCAAATTGGCGACAATATTGGTTTTCAAACCGGTTCTGTCAAAAAAATGCCTATCAAAGGTGTCTTATACGCACAAGTCGCGGTCCTTTTACAACAAATGAAAATTATGGAACCAGAACAGCTCATGAATAAGTATTCAGTTATAATTATTGATGAAGTTCATGAGCGCAACTTGGCAACAGACATGGTCTTGTTTATGCTCAAAAGTTTGGTCAAAGAACATTGGGACAACCCCAGATGCCCACATGTAATTTTTATGAGCGCAACAATCGAAATTGCGCGTTTTTCGAAATACTTCGGCGAAGGCTCCCATAGACCAGAAGTAATCACAGTCGAAGGTCAAAGTCACCCTATTGAACCTAACTTTTTAGAAGTCCCGGCTGGTAATTACGTTGAAAAGGCGGCGGAAATTGCGCTCAAAATTCACAAAGAAAATGTTGCCGACTTTAACGACAAGGTCCGCGATATAATGATTTTTGTTTATGGCGGCAAGCCTACAAAGACTTTAATTAAAATATTCGAAGAAGCTAATTTAAGTCTCGAACATAAAATTTACCCTTTGGAATTCTCTGGTGCGGTAACTAAAGCTGGTGGTAAAAAACTAAATGCGATGAATGCCGATATTAGTACTTTGCGAATCAATGGTTTTGTACCTGCGCGCAAAATTATCATTTCGACGCCAGCCGCCGAAACTTCGCTGACTGTTGATACTTTGAAATATGTAATCGATTCTGGTTTGCGCAATGACGTATCTTGGTATCCACAAGGATTCACTGGTCAAATTATTAGACCAGTATCGCAAAGTAGCGCGAAACAACGTCGCGGTCGATGCGGCAGAGTCGCGCCGGGTATATGGTATCCACTTTATACAAAAGAGGATTTTGAATTGATGAACACTGATAGTTTTCCTGAATTAATAAATACCGACATCACTTCGATGATTTTGTCAATCGCTTGTAAAGAAGGACATTTTAATATTCGCGAATTAGACATGATGGACCAACCGCCTTCTGACAATTTGCATTATTCACTTGACAAACTTTATGCGCTCGGAGCAATTGACAAAATTTTGCGACCAACTGAAACCGGCAAACTTTTAAACAAATTTCGCAAGTTGCGAATCGAAAGCGCAAAGATGATTCTTTCTGGTTTTCATTACGGCGCAAATGTCCTTGACTTAATTACGATCGCGGTCATGGTCGAACAAAAACAAATTATGGGTCGCAAGTACCGACCACGCGAAATAATCGAAAAAAAATATATGGACTACTTTGTCGCTGATACTTTTATCGACACTTTGTTTTTGTTTAACCAGTTTAGATCTATTATTAAAGACCGCGACATTAGACGCGCGATTAAATTTTGTGAAGAAACTAATATTAGTTATGACGAAATGATAAACGCGATTGCTGAGCGTGATCAACTAATAGAAGACCTCGTTTTTGCTGTTGGCTTTAAACCGGTTTATAATGGATTACAAATGGACCCATCGGAATACGACCTCGCCGAAATGTTGCGTAAAATGCCGGACATCGCCGTCGATGAAATCGTCAAGATAAAAAAATGCATCTATTCTGGTTTCTGCAAAAATTTAGCCGTTTTAAAACAAGACGTCGATGGGCGTTTTAATTATATGACTATTACTGGTCAAAAATTAACAAAGATACCCGAAGGTATGCCGCGAATGTTTATTTACGATGCTATTACTTTTAAAATGGGCTTCGACAAATACGAATACACTTATGGTCTGTATTCGGTCGTCGATAATTTTTATACAATTGACATTGGGTTAATTTAGGACCGCAGTTCCACTACGTAAAGTATCGCAGACCAACACTTAAAATATATTCGTCTGCATATTAGGCGAATCTAAATTAGTGTATAATCTTGGTCTGTTTCGCATTTCAACAAAAACACAAGTCACCAACGATGCGCAAAACATTACATATAAACCAGCAATAATATATAAGACAGCGTGGTTACTGTTAGTATATTTGATCAAGGCTAACAGAGTACAAAAAAGACCAAAATATACCATTGCAACTATACTACGAATTCGGTTGTAATAATTCATTTTAGTTAGTATAAATTTATGTACAATTATTTAAAAAAAATATATTTATTTTTTTCGGCTTTTTTGCTTTTTAAGGCTTTTTGCTTAGGAAAATAAACACATTTTTCACTTTTCGTAGGGCCAGCGCATGTGGCGACCATCGAACCTTGGATGAGTTATTTCATTAAGATCATTATCGCGCATTTGTCGGTAAGTTGTATTTGCGTGGGCCAACCGTAAGGTCTTCACGTAAATACAAAAACTGCAAAATGCGATAATGGGCACAATCAAATAATCAAACTGGGTCCGGTTGATCACGTGCGTATCGCGTAGACAGATAAGCACAACACAATTGATGATCCCGAAAAGCGCGATGAACTTGAACGACAGAACGGTACTTGAGCACGACATCGTTGGTTTCTAATTATGAACATTAAATAATCAATTTTTTCCTGCAAATTTGGTCAAGAATACCGAGTCTGGTCAAACCAATTAAATTTTAATCGTTATATTCTAAAAACGCATTAATGTGGTCTCTTATTTGCGATTATCCAAGAGAAAGACCTGCTAATTTATTACATACGAATAAACAGTATAAAGTATATAAAAAAGTTATCAAGACTGGTGATTATCAGATAAGAAGCCCTAATGGCATCTATACACATATAATCGAGAGAAAAACTATATATGATCTAATTGCTACTTTGCGCGATACTAAAAGAGCATCGAATCACTCAAAATTATTAAAATTTCGCGATAAACACTGCGCGAAAATTATTTATTTGATCGAATTTCAAAATAAAAAAAAATGCCGACAAAATGTTTTCAAAGCTGCCGACAAAAAAGTTCGCGGGTTTTGGGACAATGTCAATCTTGGTCACAAACTAATGATCACCGAATTCTTTAAAAAAATAATAGGCGATGATTGTAAAATAATTTATACTAAGAATATCAGGGACACTGCTCGTAAAATTGATAGATTTGTTAAAAAACAAAGTGTGTCTTCAGCTTTAAATTTATTTAATGAATTATCGGACCCATGTCCGCTCGAAACTTTCATTCATAGTGACGCTTATCAAAAAATTGAAACATTAAATTTAAATAAAAACAATATGGCAAGAACCGTAAGTACTCAACTAATTGATACAAGTGACCAGATGCAATCGGCGCAGTCATCGCAGTCAAGGCGACCAGGTGCGAACTCAAGTCAAATAAATTTAGAACCAGTTAAAATTGACGACATCTTACAAGAACCAACAGAATTTGTAGAAGTTGATTTTAAATTATTGTCGAGATACAATGTGGCGCCGAATGGTCTCAGTTATGAGCAAATGTTAGAAGTTTGCGAAATTTTGCGAAAATTAGAAAGCACTTTACGGTCTTATGGTAAAGTTATCGAATTCACGCCTATCCAAAAAAGTCAATTGATGTCGAGCGTTAAAAGTGCGCCGAAATTGACTCATCAATTAGTCGAGGCATTATCCAGTCCAAACTTAATTGACATGGATGACGAATTACAAGATACCAAAAGTGAAATTACCAGTGTTTCGATGCTATCTCATAGCGCCGAAAACACTTCGACGTCTAAGTTTAGTGAATCAACAAAAAAAGTTATGAATTTTAACGATGATGAAGAATTTGAACAAATTAGATCAAACTGTCTGTTATGTTTAAAAGGTGTCAATAAAGAAAACTTACACATTGTAAGTAACATTAATGTTTATAATCTATTATGTAATTCATCGTTAGACGAATTAAATGACGCATTAGGTACTCGTGTAGCTAAATTAATCAATCAACAAGATAAAAAGTCTATTATCAAATTCCTTGATGAAATACCAGGTGTAACTTCTGAAACAGCGACTATTATCTATGAATCATGGAGTCCTTTTTCAAGGATATATGATGCCAGTCCTAATGAAATAGGATCAATTTGTAAAAAAAATGGACAAAAAATTGGAAAATCATTGGGTTATAAAATTCACAAAATTTTAACATCGTGGGACTAAAGGTAATTTAGCTAAAATTTATAAATTATTTTTTTGCCAAATTTACTTTTGGTCGAATTAAAATTGATTTTGTTTATGTGAATATTAACCAGACATGTCATTCGGCGACGTGCATTTGACCGACGACTTAGACCTCGGTTCGGAATTCGAAGACGACATTAACGACACAATTAGTAAAAAAAGAAAACTAATTGACGACAAATTACCGGCTAAGAGAGTCAAATATTTCGATTGTCCAAGTACAAATAGTACTAATAGCATCGAAATTAATCAGTTACGAATTCTTAAACGAAAATTAAAATCAAACACTTTTTCAATTTCAACGATTTATACACTTTTGTCGCCACACATTGGCGGCCCAAACTTCCATGTTATTGATTTATTTGATGATAAAATTAACGTAGGAATACAAGCAGAATTTGATTCGAATGAAAAATTCGCAAGGTCGCTCGTCAAACTAATAAAGGGTACATCGTGGATGCACGAATTAAATGCCGACGGATCTATGTGCATTTATAATGAATTCTCTTGGTTAGTTAAAATTAAGGAAAACAATGACTCAAAGCGAAATTTATTATTTAATCATTCGGGCTTTGACCAGAATTGCATCATAGATTGTTTCGACGAAAATCTCGACTCTAAAATGTCTGATTCGATAATTTTTGTTTGCAATTATGACATCGATGTTCATTTAAACCTGCGGTTTCTTGCTGACATCTTTCGATTATTTGCTAATGAAAATTTTCTACCAAACGCAGATATGTTAATTGATTGTCGGGAATTTGAAGTGGAACATGTTTTTCAATTAGTGAGTGACGTCCGAAATTATCGCAAAATCTGTCTGATGACTTCGTTAAGGTACTCTCGCGATTTCATTGAAATTAATTCCAATTTTATTAATTATTATAATCTGATAATCAAAAGTGGTTCTCGAATTCTCTATTGGCACTACATAGCGACTATTTTACATGGTCTTGCTTATCGCATATCGGATGGCCATTATAGTTACAAAAGACTATACGAGAATACCTTAAACCTTTACAAAGATGAAACTGAAATATCGAACTTTTACATGAATATTACAAATAGGTTGTTTCATTTCCTGGTTGATGATTACTATTTGTGGAACACAGAAATTTGCAAAATGAACGAAGATATTGATCAAATGATCAAAGGCAAATTCAAAGTGACATGATTCATTTGTTTGCCATAATTTGTTTTTTGAAAACTATTATCGGGGCATTATTATACAAATGGATAACCAAATATATGAAATACTTAAACGCGCAGTGTCTTATGAATTTAGACCAAAAATGCATTTTAACAAACGCATCGATGAAACGCATCGTCAAATAGATTTAGTTTTTATCGATGGTTATTATCGCGAAAAACAAGAAAGACAAGAAAATAAACGCTTAGAATGGGCAAAAAGAAATGCGAATGACCAAGGTCATAATCGCCAAAATGTAAATAGCCAAAATGCGAATGGCCAAAATAATTATAAACATAATAACCATAAGAGTCACAGTCGCGGTCATAAGAGTCATGGTCATCAAAAAAATAGTCATCGAGGTCACGGTAATAAACAAAATTATTATACCAACTCTGGTCGTAATCAAAAACAAATATATAAAGGCAAAAATGAGTCAACCGACGATGAATCCGATCACGACAACAATGTGACGAAAAAAAATGCAACTATGAGTATTTTCGATATGGACCCGCGAATTTACACTTATAATATTTATTCGCAAATAAAGGGTCATAAAAATTATCAAAAAATGTCGCAAATTTACAGCTCACTTTTAGTTGAAGGTGGCGACGAGTCTGGTAATGACGAGTCCGGCGACGAGTCTGGCAATGAGTCCGATGACGAGTCTGGTAATGACGAAACTGGCAGTGAAAACAAATTTGTTTATGACTAAAAAGGTTGAAAAAATAAATCAGAATTTCTGATTTTATAATAACTAATGTTAGTCTTAGTCATCAACGTCATTATCTACGTCACTTTCTTCGCTGTTGTCTTGCTCATCGTTGTCAGTCTCGTCAGTGTCAAGATCACTATCGACAACAATTTTAGGTTTTAATTTTTTTTCGGCACTCTTTGTTACTTTTTCGTCGGACATATTGGGCTCGCCTTCGGACCTATCGGGCTCTTCGTCGGACTCGATTACAGTAATTTTCTTTTTGTTAGTCTGCGGAATCATTAGAGCGTCAAGGTCAAGGTCCGAAATATCTAAATTATGGTCATTATTGTATTCGCGACTCTTATAATTCGGCTTCGGACTTCTGTGATGTTCGCGGTCTTGACGACAAAGGTCATTCAATGGTTCTGGATTCTGAATGTGGTCTTCAATATCTGGTTCTTTACTAATGATGGGTTCGACAGTCTCGTATTCTTTGTAAAATTCTTCCAATGTCATTTTGTGATCAACCGAATCGAAATGCAAATTATTATTGGTGCCTTTAAATTCCGAAATGTATTCTTCATCTTCTTCTTTAGGCTCATTTAGGCCCAATACACGATAACCAATAATATAACTGTAACGTTCTTCGCGACCAGATTTAGCCACGATCGCATTTAGTTTTGTTAATCGGCTTCCTGAAATAATTTCGCGAATTACTGATTCGGTTTTCTTTCTTTCACCTCGCTTTTCGAATTCTTTGTTATACCATTCGATGAACTTGATTGCAATTTCTTCGATCAAAGTCGAAGTCTCACTCGATGTTTTGACGACAAAATTATTAATGAATTTGTCTAAATGGTTTTGCGAATTCTGGTATTCTTCAGTTTCGCGATCAATTTCAGGTTTGGGCACATTTGCAATATTTCCACCATAACGAATTTGCAGAATTTGATACCATTTGACTAAGACACTCAAAATTGCCTGTTTGGCTTTCTTTGTCTTAATGTAGTGGCTTTTAATTTTCTCATCGCGGATTCGATGATAAGGATTGTTTGGATCATATGGCCTTTTTGGATCATTGACCCGGTAAAAGCACATTTTTAGTTTCATGAAAAGTATGCGCCTCCATGTTCCGTAGTCATTCACAATGATATTCATTTCGTGATTCGAAAATGCGGTGTGAATCGCTGAAATTTGTATGTTCTCTTGTTGCGAATAGAGTTCTCTCACGCTTACGAAACCATTCACATATGTTTTGATCGGACAATCATTGATAACGTCGTCCTTTTGGAATTCATCGTAAAAGATACAACGTTTTCCTTTCATACCAGCAACAGCCGAATTTGCTCCATCGGCTTTGCTTATTTTGTTCGTGATCAAATTACTTGGCGCGGTATAACAAAAGCTGTCACCGAGTGCCGAAGTCATGATGTCACTAATCATTGATTTACCATTTGCCCCTGAACCATAAATATACAAGAACAATTCTGGTTTTTGTTTAGCGTCTAACGAAGATGCCAACCAACACATGATAAATTCATACGAACTGGTGTCATCTGCATGAAAAAGGTCCCTAAATATTTTTTCGACTTTGATAATGTCTGGGTCATTTGGATTATAAGGAACGTATTCAGTCGGAGTATAAACTGTAATGTAATTAGTGTGGTACGAATTTATTAAATACGGCACTTTCTCATTTAGAACTAAAATGCCATTACCGACGCCTAACATTTGAGGATAATTATTAAGTTTGTGTATAATTGTATTGTCATTTATGATACTATGTAGGGCATCTACAATCGCCTTTCTTGGTTTAACATTACCAAGTTCGAACATGCGATTGGTCAAGTTCTTTTTGCATAAACTGTAAAATTTATACTTGTCGGAATTACTATCGCCAATTCGCTGCATTAGAATTTCAATCTTGGCAGCTATGTTCATTCCCATATTACATAGATGCTCTGAAATGTAAATCAACAAATTATTTGGAACGGTATTCCCTTCATATAAAATGTATTTATGCACTTGACCAGGAATGTATTTGTCATCTTCGGCGACATATTCCAGCCAACAGCGGCAAACTGTGGTTTTTGTTATTGGTATAGTAAATGCTTTGTATTTTGACTGCACCAATAATTTCAAAATCGACGACAAAGTATGCTCGTTCATTCTACCTGAAAATTCACCGATCGCTTGCTTTTCAAACAGTTGATATGCATCTTTGGCAATAATATTCGCATAAGCTTTGGGGTTATCTAAGCGTGCCCATTCGTAGATGGGATAAACTGAATACCCGGTTTTGGCCTCGGCGTCATTTATGCACCGCGACCAACAATTGTCAAAATAAGATTCATCAACAAATTTTGACGATCTCATCGTAAAATTCAACGCGACAGTCCGGAATTGTTTGCCGCCACAAGCGAGCGCAAATATAACTTTGTTCCATTCAATGAAATCTTCGCATCTGTACTGTGACAAGATGGCGACTAATTTTGCGATCGTTTCAAAATCTGAATTTTCATTTGACCTTAAAACAATTTCACGGCGAATTTCTTCGCGACGTGTAACTGAAACGTTCGTATTAGTCACATTATTCAAAATCGAAGTGTCAATTGGTTGAAAATCAAATTTGTGAATGAATTTCTTTTTTTCAGTTTGGTTTTCGTGATTTAATGAAAATTCATAACAAATATTATCTGGCCATTTATTTTCATCAACTCTTGTTATTTTAATGTTTCTACCAAAATTAACTTGGTAAATATGCTTGAGTGGGTCCGGTCTTTTATTTTCCTTGTTTTTGCAACAACCAATAAAATGCACCGGCGCGTAAGCACAAGCAGCGTCAATCATACTTTTTCTAAATGGAAACATTTCTTCTGGAAAAATTTCCAAGATGTCATTTGATCCCATTAACGCCGTCATGATATTTTTTTTAAGTTCGCGACATACTTTAATACCCGGTAATAACAAATGTATCGATTCGCGATTAACGTCGATATATTTATCATCGATTTTAATTTGTTTGCGACGAACATATTCGGAATGTAAAACGCCAATGTGTGTAAAATAATTACCAGTAGTATTGAAATTTACTTTGTCGCGGATAATTGAACAGACTTCAATTAATAGCGATTCAATCATCGATTTAGTAACAACTGCTATTTCTTGATAATGGTTGATGTCGAGGTCGATCATTATTCCCGAATAATTCGGATCTTGTTTTTCAGCGTAATGCATCAAAACATTTTGTTTCCGACATTTATTAACCAGGTCAAAGAATGTCGAAATCGCATTTGGTGGAACTGAATAAGAAGCGCCACCAGGTATAAAAATATTCATAGTCGCATTATTTCCGAATTTTAATTTATAAACATCCAGCATGTCTTTTAGATTTTTAAAATCATTTACATTTTTATAGTTGCCATATTCTTCTATAGCGGTTTCTCGACAATGGCTTTGATTTTTAATAACTTCCCCAATTATACTGGCAGTACTTGTTGTTTCATTATCTGAGAAGTCGTTAATGGCATTTTCATCGCCACTTTCATCTTCAAATCTATAATCGGGACTGCTCATTTTTATTATGATATTAATTATAATATATAATTTCAAATTTAAATATGTAGAATTGATAGGTCTAAAAACGCTTATTATAAGAGATAAAACAAAAAAAATAAAATTTATTAACGGTATTTAACTTGGACTAATATTTGCGCGAATATACATAATTCACTAATGAATTTATTCAATTAATTTGCATAGCGACTGGAGCAACCAGACTAAATGGGCACATTAAGTTACTTCGCCATTTTACGCTAACATTTCTTTCAGATTTTCGATGTCATAATCAACGTTTGTATTAATTTTTTGCATTTCACTTAGTTCATGGTCAATGTAAATGATGTTCCACATAAATTTTTGACCATCACCATAGATGCCTTCTTTGATATTTAATTTGCATATTTTAGAAAGTTCTTCACCTTGAATTTTGCAAAATTTGATAATGCCACCCGATTTGTTGAATTTATCATTCGAATAAAATTGCGACATTATTTGCAAACTAATAGTTGTGTCATTTTTATAAATCGAAACGTTTTTATAATTTTCGATTATCCAATTGAATTTTGCGGT
>JACCDO010149846.1_pt1 | contig 31954 bp, 28 predicted proteins | sample 7446101 | NCBI WGS metagenome assembly JACCDO01 (sample SAMN15323440, study PRJNA562643) | freshwater metagenome | isolation source: river surface water | place: USA:Blue River Watershed | collected 2017-08-16 | reverse complement strand
TTTTTAGTTGTATATCTTTTTAGTTGTATATCTTTTTAACTGTTTGCCTTGTTATACCCTTACATTTCAATCAAGTCCATGAACTTGAATAGTGACTTGTTCGTCAAACTCTTAAAATCCTTCACCTTACTGCTTGCAATGCGCTTCACCGCATCGCTGATTGTATGCCCATCAATAAGTTCATAATCATCCTTCGTGAACTCGTCGCAAAGCTCCTTCTTATACAGAATGGCAACCGTTTCTGTGAGCTCTTCAACCACGTTCTTCTTATCCTCAATAGCAATATTTGTATAGATCTGCGCAAGTAAATTTCTAATAATATTTATGATTTGTATCTTGGGGATGACTCCATTAGCCATTAGGTTGAGGTAGAAACTCGCCAACGACTTTCGCTTTTCGTTCGTCTTGTTGATTTCACAGAACCTATCGTAATTGGTTGCAGGATCAACATATTCAATTACATTAAACAGGTCAGTAAATGTGCGAAAGTTAGTTTCAAACGTCTCCATCAAAATCTCATATTTAGACGACAAGTCTGAGTACAACTCGGCGTACATTTTTGAGTAAAACCGGTTAGTAGATGCAATCTCAAATATGATAGAACTAAACCGAGACATGTCATCGGCCGTAATATTCTCCACGATGAGCTTATCAAGAATCTCAATAATCTTGTTGCGCATATCAATATAGTTCTTATCTGTCAGCTTATTCAAGTATGCGCGAACGGTGTCAATCTGAGAATCAAGACCCACCTTGCCTTCAATCTTTGTAGGCTGGAAGGATCTGTTCGGCTGCCAGTCATCGTCATTTGTGATTTCGTGTCCCTTGCTTCGCTTGTTCTTCTTATATCCGATAGTGTCCTTGGGAGCAACATCGCTCTTCAACGGATTTTCTCGTTTCTGAAACACGGGTGTTTTCACATAGTCCGGCGAGCCAACTTGCAGCGCCAAATTTGAAATATTTTCAAGGACTTCGTCTGGCAATTTATAGTCAAATCCGGCAAACAAGATAGTAGTTATATTATCCAGAGTATATCTATGCATCGCAGTCGTCATCCTATATGTCTTATACTACACAAACAATATTTATATCAATTTTTTTTCAATATTATAATATTTTTAAATATGCTTAAACAGAAGGCGATATTATAGTATAAATGGCAACTACAGAACCTGAAGTTATCAGCGCGGAGGGGGGAAACGGAGAAATATATGATTCTTCGTATGAAATTAATACATGGGACGATTTAGAACTAAGTCCAGACCTATTAAGAGGCATTTATGCTTACGGGTTTGAAAACCCGAGTCCTATTCAAAAAAAGGCAATCAAGCCCATCGTTATGAAACGAGATGTGATTGCCCAGGCACAGTCCGGTACCGGTAAGACGGCCACGTTTACTATCGGCGCGCTGTCAAATGTTGACGTGACAAATAATTCTACGCAGGCACTCGTCCTGTCTCCTACTAAAGAGCTAACCCTTCAAACAGCAAAGGTTTTTGAGGGTATCGGAAGTATGACGAAGGGACTACGCGTACAATGCGCATTCGGTGGATCGGCAGTTGAAGAAGGGAGCAGTTTTTCCAGCAAGAACGTCCCCCATGTAATCTGCGGGTGCCCCGGCCGCGTATTTGATATGATGCGCCGCGATAGAATTTCTTCTCATAAAATTAAGATTGTGGTCCTCGACGAGGCAGATGAATTGTTGTCATCTGGGTTCAAGGAGCAGGTGTATAATATTTTCCAGTATTTAAGCCCCGATGTTCAGGTCGTGTTGGTTAGCGCGACTTTGCCAGAGAGCATGAATGGTGTTATAGATAAGATTATGCGAAACCCAATCAAAATCAGTGTTAAGCGCGAGATGCTTACATTGGAGGGTATCGCACAGTATTATATTGCGGTTGACGATGACCGCCAGAAGTATCTAACGTTGAAGGATTTGTTCTCGTTCTTGTCTGTTTCACAGTGCATTATTTATTGCAATAGCGTGAAGCGAGTGCAAGATCTATATGAAGCAATGAAGGAGGATTCGTTCCCGGTTTGTCGCCTTCATAGTGGAATGGACAAGTCAGAACGTGCCGCAGCATTTAGCGAGTTCAAGTCCGGTGCATCACGCGTTCTTATTTCATCCAACGTAACCGCCAGAGGGATTGATGTTCAGCAGGTTAGTATTGTTATTAACTTTGATATCCCAAAATGCGTAAACACCTATCTTCACAGAATCGGCAGAAGTGGTCGGTGGGGAAGAAAGGGTGTCGGTATAAATTTCATTACAAGACGAGACGTCTCCAAGCTAAAGGAGATTGAGTCTCATTACTCTACACAAATCTCGGAAATGCCTGCGAATATCAAATTTATCTCGTCTTAATAACCATGCGTTTTATGTGAATAATCATATATTGGGACTTATTTTGTTAGCGCGTGTTTGAGATTCGTAAAATAATCCATTTTATTTAAATTTAGAAATAATATGGATAACAAACCAAATAAAGAAACTGCCACTGAACTCGTGCCAAGTATTGTTGATAAGGTGAATGAGCATTTCAAGGTCCCCATTTACTATAATAATGACAAGATTGAACTGAAGGCAAACGTTATTACGGATTTAGAATTGGTAAACACGCACGATGCGTCATGCAATTCTATTTATACGTTTTGTTTCAATAACGAGAATGATATTTCTGCGAAATTAAACGAACAATTGGTGAAATATTACACAACCGATGTTCTTTTTTTAAAGGATAATCAAAAACTTATAAAGGAGTACGTCCCACCGGAAACGAGATATACCGGTATATCTGCAAACTATAAAAGCATCGTTGATATTTGGAACGAGTTGAAACTGGAGGCCGGATTTAGAGAGAAATATTATTATATCGAATGGGAAGCTGGTGAATTTTTGAACAGGTCGGAGGTGTTTTTACAGTTTATTAGTATCTACAATTTGTTCTCCCCCATATTCTCTCTATTCGTCCCTATAATAATACTAATACTACCATTCTTTGTACTAAAAATAAAAGGTCTACCTCTTACGATAAATGAGTACATTACCGTATTAAAAACTGTCGCCGAAACCAACGCGATTGGCAAGTTATTTACTGTGAACTTCTCAGAGATCACTGCACAAGAGCAGATATATATTTTTGTATCGGCTGCATTTTACGTGTTTTCAATATACCAGAATGTAATGGTTTGCGTCCGGTTTAACAACAACATGCGGATTATACACAACCACTTCAGGGACCTTCAGTTGTACCTGGACAACACACTGGCTTCCATGAGCAATTATCTAAAATATTCGTCTGGGTTGAGCACACACGAGGCATTTAACAACAACCTGGTAAACAAAATGGCCATTCTTGAGAAAATTAACAAGAACATAAAATCTATATCAGAGTACAGCGTATATAATATTAGCAAATTTAAGGAAATCGGCCGTATATTTAAATACTTCTACGAATTGCATACCGACAAGGACTACGACGATGCTATCATGTACTCGCTCGGCTTCAATGGGTATATTGACTGCCTGAATGGGTTACAAACTAATATAATAGAGAGAAAAATGAACTACGCGTCATTTATAACAGACACCAAAAAGACGGTATTTAATAAGAGCTATTATGCGTGTCTGAAAAATGAAAAGCCTGTGAAAAACACCATTAAATTGAAGAACAATATTATCATAACCGGCCCCAATGCATCCGGCAAGACCACGATCTTAAAGTCAACGCTAATTAACATCATTCTTACACAACAATTTGGGTGTGGGTTCTACGAGTCGGCAAAAATCGCGCCGTTTAAATACCTACATTGTTACCTGAATATTCCAGATACATCGGGGCGCGACAGCCTATTTCAAGCAGAGGCCAGGCGATGCAAGGAAATATTGGATACTATAAGCGCGAACAAGAAGGACGCCCACTTCTGCGCATTTGACGAATTGTATTCTGGCACAAATCCTGAGGAGGCTGAAACCAGTGCATCCGCGTTCATGTTATATTTGCAGAAATATAAGAACGTGTCCAGCTTACTCACAACCCATTTTGTTAAGGTGTGTAAGAAATTAGACAAGGTTCCCGGAATCCAAAACTGTAAAATGATGGCAGAAAAAATAGAAAATAAAATACGATATAGCTACAAGATAACAAAGGGCATATCCCACATAAAGGGCGGGATCAACATCCTGACAGACATGAATTATCCTAAGGAAATTATTGACAATACAGTTCTTGATGAGGGCGCACAATAATTTTCTATTTTATTTCTCATTTAGAACAATGGCAAAGAACAAAATCTATCTCATATTTAGGTACAATGAAGTGGTTCATAGTATATTTGTTATACTATGATTTTTTCTACTACTTTATGCACAGACTATTACACACGAGGTATTTTTATCCGATTCACAAGATTCACCACCAAAAATACAACCCTGATTATCAGGATTTTTATAACGTGCAGGTAATTGAGGTACCGCTAACAAGTGTCGGTTTATTTGTGGCGATGTATTTACACAAAATTTACATATATCAGTTAATATTCAGTATCTTATTTATAAATGCGCGAGGCATCATGGAGCACGACGCAAGAGGCGCATTTTTGGTAGGCGAACATCATTTGGAACACCACAAATATATTTCCTGCAATTATGGCGAATATTGGATGGATTATATTTTTGGCACAGCCCGCCCAACGCGCAGAATAGTAAATTAGATGTAGAACTAAACAAATAATAAATCAATTCGTTAATTAACAAATTAATTTATATAACCTTTTTGTAATAAAATGACAGCCTTATCTGAATTATTCACCCCCACATTCTTGATGTTTTTGGGTATATTATTACTCGTTGTTGCTCTTGTTGTGGTTTACTTTGAAAGTAAAATGCGAGACCAAAACCACAAAATCGCGTCTATGTTAAGTCTTGTGTCTACTTTAGCAGAAGATATGAATGGTGTAAAAATGGGATTAAACCAAGTAGCGATGGGACAAATGGGTGGGCAACAAATGGGTGGGCAACAAATGGCCCAACAAATGGATAGGCAACAAATGGGTATACAATCGCCACCTTTAGAGAATTCGAATAAATCTCTATATTTGCAAGAAGTCGACAATTTAATCCCGGTTTCTGACGATGATAGCGATGAAGACGACGAGTCCGTTATGGACGACTCCGACTCAGACATTGACGCCGATTCACTATCACATGATGACAGAGACTCAGATGACGAGTCCAGCGACGAAGAGGAGGAGGTTGTGAAGGTCCTCAGATTAAATATTCCAGCGCCCGGCAATAACGAAGATGTGGGATTGAATGAACTCGAGGATTTAGACGATTTAACAGACGAGGCGCTATCAGTCTCCAGCTCGGAGAGCTCGGAGTACCAACTGGATATACAATCAAGCGACATCATCGCCGCAGAGGAGATTAAGGCTGAAACACACTTAAATATCTCAGCATCTGATTTCAAAACGATCAATATCAGTTTAGAAGAAGAGACCGGCGCCGAATCGGTGGATTATAAAAAGCTACCATTACCCAAGTTAAGAAATATTGTTACCGAACGAGGGTTGGCCGCAGATGCCGCAAAAATGAAAAAGAACGAGCTGCTTAAATTGCTTGAGGCAGAATAAGATTTTATCTTGTAGTTATATAAATGAGTTGGGGCGTATGCTATTCTGGATCTAATAATATCAATTTCAACTTCCCTCCTATTATGAGCGATGGAAGAAACTACGCCACTTGGGACCCGGCCGCGGTTGTGAATCAGAGAATCCAACAAAAAGAGGGCATCACATCAAACTGGAACTACCGCCAATACTTGCAGAACAATGGTCTTCAAATCATGAACTACAATAGCGCCGAGTCGTGCTATGTGCTGGGACTTGACCCTCATGTAAAATCAGACAGAACCCCGTCTGATAATGTGCCGTACAAATTTAAAAACACATTTGACACGGCAAAACCCGGATTTGGATATTGCAACAGCGATTTAAAGAACCCCTACCTAACAAGAGAGCAGTTAAATGCCCGATTGATTGCGCCCTCGGTGAACCCTGCGAATTACCAAAAGGGAAATATGTAAGAAATGTGCATGAAAATATGTAATAGCCTCGCAAACAATATAATAATAAGTTTTATAATTTATTATTGTATGAAAATCTTGTCAATTGACGTTGGCATCAAAAATCTGGCCTTTTGCCTTTTTGAAAAACCGGCAGGCGCAGACGGGTTTAAGGTAACAAAGTGGGATATCGTCAATATATCCGAGCAAGAAGAAACAATCAATTGCTGTTTCATTGAAAAGAATATAGCCTGTGACAAACCCGCAAAGTTTAAGAATGGTGACGAGTGTTTTTGTTTAAAGCATGCAAAAAAACAACCGCTACAGATACCGTCTGCGGAACAGGCGCCGGCCTTTATTAACAAACAAAAGGTTCAAAAACTTTATGAGATTGCCGACAATCACAATATTAAGTACTCGTCAAAGGCTAAGAAGCCAGAATTGGTCGCCGCGATTAATGATTATATTAGCGGGAGTTATTTCCAAACAATTGAGGCCACAAAGGCGGCCGACGTAGACCTCTTCAATATTGGGTTAAACATAAAAACCAAATTTAATAAACTATTCGATGCAGAGGGAAAAATAGAATTTGTTATTATTGAAAATCAGATCAGCCCTATTGCAACAAGAATGAAAACAATTCAAGGCATGATCGTGCAGTATTTCATCATGTCCAATATAACTGTAGACCACATAGAGTTTATTTCTGCCGGCAATAAATTGAAAGATTGTGATGCAAAGGATAAGTCCAATTATAGCGACAGAAAAAAACTCGGCATCTCCAAATGTTTAGGAATTATAACAGATACCGATAGATTCAACGAACACATTGAGTACTTCAATAAACATAAAAAGAAGGATGATTTATCTGATTCGTTTTTACAGGGCATCTGGTTTATTAACAATAAAAAGTTCTAAGGCAATTAAAATATATATTTTATTATTCGTAAGACTTAAAATTAAAAGTTCTAGTTAATGAATAGATATAATGGCTGACATGATTGAAATTACAGAACTCGACTTTGACGACAATAATTTCGGCGGAAACAGCGGTTTCGGCAAGACCTCCAATTTTGGGGGCGGCCTGGAATTGCTTATGAATGATAAAATTAAGGAAAGCCGGAAGCCAACCAGCGATATTGATTTAGACGATTTGAATAACTTAGAAAACGAGCTGAACGATCTGGCTGATATTACTCCGTCCGTGAGCTCCAAGCCTAAGTCTGAGTTCTTTAAGAACCCAAGTGTGTCTTTTGACGAGCCTCGCAACATTAAGTTGGGGGAGGGTGACGCGTCTCTTGGACAAGCCACGTCCCAAACCGAATCTGACACCACGACCTGGGATGGTTACGGCAAGTTTAATAATATTCCGATGAACCCCGATAGACAAGGTCCTGTTGAGCCCAAGTTGTCGAGAGAAGAAATGATGAAGGAGAAGTTCAAGTATCTCAGAAAGCTCGAGGCTCTCGAGAAGAAGGGTGTGGAGCTGTCTAAGAAATACTCGATGGAGTCCTCCTTGCAGGAAATGATGGGTGAATACGAAACCATCATGGACGAAAAGAGCAAGCAGAACTCCGTCAAGTTTCAGGGCAATATGCTGATGGCGGTTATCAATGGTATCGAGTTTTTGAACGGCAAATTTGACCCTTTTGACGTCAAGTTGGACGGCTGGAGCGAGCAAATCCAAGAAAACATTACCGATTATGATGACATCTTTGGCGAGTTGCACGAGAAATACAAGAGCAAGGCATCTATGGCACCCGAGTTAAAGCTGCTGTTTCAGTTGGGCGGAAGTGCTATGATGGTTCACATGACAAATACCATGTTCAAGAGCGCCATGCCCGGCATGGATGATATTTTGCGACAAAATCCGGACTTGATGCGTTCATTCCAATCCGCGGCAGTGAACACAATGGCCGGCTCTAATCCTGGATTCTCGGGGTTCATGGGCGGTATAATGAATGATTCTGGCCGCGCAGGAGGTAACGGAATGGGTCCGCCACCACCCATGCAGACACAGGGACCGAACGCGGTTCCACCACCCATGGGTAGACCAGGCAACAATAACTACAGCAGACCTGACTTGAACATGAGCCGCAGCTCCTTCACTGATGATGGCATTAGTCTTAGAGAGAACTTTGAGCGCCCCGATGTTCAAGATAGAACGAGCAGAAAGCCGCAGCCTCGCCCGGAAATGAAGGGTCCGAGTGACATTTCTGACATCCTATCTGGGTTGAAGACAAAGACCATTAACATTCAAGAAGCTGCACCTCAGCCACAAACCAACAACGATAGCAGCACGATAAGCATCAGCGACCTTAAGGAACTACAGGCTGAAGGAACTATGCCGAAGCGCAGTGGACGCCGCAAGAAGTCCGCGAGTAATACAGTTTCATTGGACATCTAAATAAAATTTTTATATGCGTTACAAAAATTTTATATGTTATTATATTAATATGCTCAAGAGACCGCGCGGGTTGATGTTAGAGCTGCCATCCCAACCTGATTATGGTATTACGGACTCAGAAGCAAGCAGTAGAGGCTCGCCGGAGACGATTAGCAGCAGAGGCTCCCCTGAAACTATAAGTAGTAGAAGCTCCCCAGAGACCATCGGACCGGATAGCCCAGAAAGTGTTGAATACAATCCACCCCTCAAAAGACAGCGACCTATGCCGATCCCGACTATACCGATCCCGCAAATGCCGATCCCATCTATGCCGATTCCAGACCAGTTGGCACCCCTGCTACAGCCGAACAATATTACAAATATTAACAATATACAGGAGGGAAACTTTGGGGATATGGTTGCCCAGAAAACGAAATATCAATTTGCGGCCAGACAAAATTCAACAAGACCATTAGGCATAAAATTGTATTTTTTTGAAAATAGGGCGGAAAATACCTTTACAAAAACGTTCGTTTACAGTAAATATGATGACCCTCAACCCGTCCTCGTCAAGATATTATCTGAAGTGTATTATCATCAAAAATTCTACGATTTGCAGGGCACATGCAAATTTAAGGCCCCAAAACTAATTCAATATGGGTATGTAGAAAACGGCGTGAATGAAGACATAGATTTGTCCAATTCATTCATGTTTTACATCAAAATGGAACGTATAGATGCGTTGCAGGTATCTAAACTAACAGGAGATGATGCGCAAGAGAAGTGTAAAGAATATCGTTCCAAATTACTCGAAATAAATAAGTGTTTGCAAGACAACAATCTATATCACAATGATTTGCATGCAGATAATGTAATGATTAACAGAGAGGGAGATATTGCCGTCATTATAGACTTCGGAGAGGCTACTGACACACTAACAAAATTTGATAACATTGACAAATTTTGCAGCAAATTTGAAAAAAAGAGAGCAGAGCCTGAACCAGAACCAGAAGCAGAACCCAGAGTTGAGGGCTCTACTAAACGACGTAGAATAGACGGCGGTCGCAAATCAAGAAAACAACTCAAAGTCATAAAACGAGGTGCAACAAAAAGGCGTCCTGCCAAAAAGATGCGGCGTACAATAAAGAAACGCCGTTCTTACCGTCGTACCAGAAAATAACTGTTTATATCATCTTAACTTTACAAGATCGCTGTAAAGTTAAGCCACTCGCGATTTACAACCCTTGGCCAGGTTCTTGGGTTTATCCCCAAATGATACGCCAATTTACTTAATGCAAATAGTATTTAGCAAAATAATATATTAAATTTTAATCTATTAGATAAATAATGAAACCAAGAATAAGACAAACTAATCCCACAAACGGAACCTGTACTAATGCAATGACAAGTTGTCACAAGGGAGGAATCAAAATCAGAGATACAGGCAATGGATCCGCACTAAACCCACTTGCAAATGTAAACCCCTTTGAAAACCCAAATGAAGAGAGAAATGTGGTACCCGTCTACGACAAGGCTGATTATTCGCGACTGGACCTAAACATTGACAACTATTCGCGGGATGACCTATTCAAACTGTTTGGTCTTAAAAGCGCAAACCTAAGCGAGAACGTTATGAAGGAATGCAAAAAACTGGTATTAAAAACGCACCCTGACAAATCTCGGCTGGACGAGAAGTACTATGTTTTCTTTGCGAAGGCATATAACAAGTTAAAGGGCGTCTATGATTTCCAAAATAAAATGCAAATGAAGAAAACTACCGATACAAATGAATATTTTGACCGAGACAACGGGGCCGTTTTAGAAAAGGTATTTGACACAAACGAGAAACTAAAAGAGCCGCGCAATTTTAACAAGTGGTTTAATGACCAATTTGATAAGCATAAGCTGGAGGACCCTAATGAAACCGGTTATGGTGGGTGGCTCAAATCCGACGAGGATATCGTTTTTACTGCTAACGTAACCAAAGCAAATATGGCGTCCGAAATTGAGAAACGGAAGAAGGAAGTACAAACTCTCACTACATATACTGGGGTCAAGGATCCATATGCATCCACCTTTGGAGGGTCATCACTCATGGCATATGACAGCAACTTCACTTCTGGTTCTCTCTTTACAAGCGACGGAATGGGCTACACAGATTTGCGGCAGGCATACGTTGAGTCTGTTATTCCCGTAACAGAAGATGACTATAGGAAAACAAAACAATTTAGAAGTGTGGATGAATACAAACGACACCGTGACTCTGTGAATACGGTGCCTCTCAGCAAGGAGGAGGCCATGCGCCAATTATTTAATGAAAATAAGCAGAAAGACGAAGAATCCGCCGCACTGGCCTTCTATTATGCGCAGCAATCCGAGAAGGCGGCGAAAAATCAAGACAGCTTTTGGTCGGGGCTAAAACAGCTCACAAATAAGTAAATGGACAAATGTGCAAATGGACAAATGGACAAATAAGAAAAAGATCTAAAAAGTTAATCTGCCTCTATTGTAATGACGACCAAATTTGAAAATGGATTATTTATTTTTCGGCGCGACTTTAGAATAATAGACAACAATGCGCTGAACCTATTAAATGAGCGATGCGACAAGGTTTTTACTATATTCATCTTTACGCCTGAGCAGGTTGGCTCTGGAAACAAATACAAATCAGACAACTCTGTTCAGTTTATGATTGAGTCGCTCCAAGACTTGGCAGGTCAAATATCGCGGGCCGGCGGTCGTTTGTACACATTCTATGGTCATAATGATGAGATTGTGGAACAATGCATCCAAGATTTTAAAATTAATGTAGTCTGCTATAACCTGGACATTACGCCCTATGCTAAGGAACGCGATGACAAAATTGTCAAAGTATGCGAGCGCACCAAGACCTATGTGATGTACGATCACGACTATTACCTGCACGAACCAGGCGTCATTGTGAACGCGACTGGCGGGCAATATCAGAAATTTACACCTTATTATGAGGCGGCACTTAAATTGAAGGTTGACCCACCAGCGCGGGCGAGGAAAATGCGGTTTGCACAAACCACCGCACATATTGCAAACAGGATTGGTCTAACCGAGGCGATACATAATTTTACACATATAAATCTGGACATTTTAGTGCACGGTGGGCGGAGCAACGCAATAAAACAACTGAAGACCGCCGCCAAAAACATCCAAAACTACCCAGAGACCCACAACTCATTGAATCATCCGACAAGCCAGTTAAGCGCCTTCATCAAATTTGGCTGCGTTTCAGTGAGAGAAGTGTACAAGGCATTTCGGACGAAGCGCGATTTTATCAGACAGCTATATTGGAGAGATTTCTATGCGAATATTTTATACTTCTTTCCGCATGTTTTGGGTCACGCAATGAAACCAAAATACGATAAGGTAAAATGGCACTTTAGCGCACGGTGGTTTGATGCGTGGTGTAATGGTACAACAGGGTTTCCCGTAGTGGATGCGGGTATGCGGCAATTAAATAAAACGGGATATATGCATAATCGCGCGCGTTTGATCGTAGCATCATTTTTGGTTAAGACGCTGCTTATTGATTGGCAGAAGGGTGAGCAATATTTTGCAACCAAGCTGACGGACTATGACCCGGCAAGTAATAACCTCAACTGGCAATGGTGTGCATCAAGTGCCGTTGATAGTCAGCCATATTTCAGAATTTTTAACCCGTGGAGGCAGGCCGAGAACTTTGACCCTGACTGTGAATATATCAAAGAATGGGTCCCAGAACTGGCGGCGCTCTCGGCAAAGGATATCTTGAATTGGGAGACAAAGTGGACCGAGTTTCCCGACATTAGTTACCCCAAACCAATATGCGATTACAATACTCAGAAAGAGAAGGCGCTTGAAATGTTGGGAGCAGTTTTCAAATAGAAACGTCGCAACGTCGTTAAAAAATCAATTTATTATTCACCTGTATAATAAATGGATTCCGCCGCAATTTTATTTAACAAAGAGGGGCTTTTATTTTCGCGGGTCGCTCAAAATCAATATAGACTCACCTTTAATATACAGAATAACAACATCATTCTTGCACAAATTATAGATTTTAGTCTAATTAAGCTTATTTTTGACCTGAATACGGATATATATGAGAAGGTTAATGTGACCCCCATTTCTGACACCGAAGTGGTCGCTACGCTCCTTATGAAACACTTGTTTGAAGATCTCGGGTTGGCGCAGAGGTTCTCCCATATTCATGTTACAAAGGCAGTCGGAGAGAAAAGCATTATATTCAACGCGCAATCTATTAAGGGCGTTAGGCCCGAGGGTATGCCGGCAGATGCTGAGCCGGTCGCAATTCGCGAGTTAACGTGCGCATGCAACATCGTAACGCCGCACGCCATCGCCTTTGTCGTAGACGTTATGTTTGATAGAACCATGACGATCCCGCAGTTTGTGGAAAAAATTGTCGGAACAGTTTTATTCAAAATATTTAGCCGCGTAAAACAGTTTATAGAAAACGTAAGGCTATAATATAGTATAGTTTAATGGGCTACCTTAAAGAATTTCGCTTTTTATTCAATGTTGTATTTATTCTTAGTTCCGAGTGTGCAATGTATTGTATATTTAGGGATTATGCCAAATTCATTCACGGCATTACACACCGACTCGCGCAGATAAACATTCTGTATGTCAAGGCATTTCAGGCAATTGCGCTGAATAATAATTTTATCGACGATAAGCTGAACAAGCACCTGTTACGGTTTACAGACAATGCCCCGTGGACTATAAAGGACATTAATATACCTGTTCTTGTAGACATTTGTGAAAAATACAACCTTGTCATGGAGAATGGATATGAAACACCTATTAACTCGGGCATGATTTCACTCGTTTTCAAGGCATATCACCGCGGCACGATGGCTCCCATGATTATAAAAATGAAACGAGTCAATATTGACCACCAATTGAATGACGCGATAGAAAACCTGAGAACGGTGCTATATTTTCTCTCCCTTATTCCACTATTTGACAAATACAGACTGGCCGAGGTGGTCAATAAAAACATGGACCTTATTCGGCAACAAACCGATTTCATGGAAGAGGTTAAAAATACAAATACAATGAAGGAAAATTGCAAAAGATTGAAGTATGTCAAGATACCCACCATAAACAAGGAGGTCACCGAAAAATACCCCGATTGTATCCTGATGGAATACATTAATGGTGTGAAAATTACTGAGATACTTGAAACCGACTATGACGGGTTTGCGAAGCAGGTCTTGAAGTTGGGAGTGGTTACGACTCTTATTCACGGGTTTGCACACGGAGACTTACACGGAGGGAACATATTATTCATCAAAGATGGCACGGATGAAAAATACAAATATAAGCTGGGAATAATTGATTTCGGGATTGTGTACAATATTGATCCGGAATACAGGCATCTCTTGTTTGAGGTCGCTACCAAGGCGCTGGACACGCCGGCGATAGAAATGGCAACCAAACTGTTAAACTCGAGTATGATAGACCCGCCCAATATTTTCCAGCAAATACCGGCGGTTCATCGCGACAATATTATTCAGTTTACGAGCAAGATTTTAGATGAAACTATCCATCAGTCTAAACAAGCATGTCAGGCGCAGGTATATCGGTTTCTCAAGATGATTACTGAGTATTTGGGTAGGTCGGATATTGCTGACATTGGCATAAGACCGAGCGACAATTTAATTAAGACGCAAATGGTGTTGGCGATGGCCCATGGGGTAACGATGACGCTGTGCCGAGGTGACTTTATTCCATTTGCTGAAAAGGTCATGAATGAATTATTTCACACTGACATAATCATGTGACCCTGGTCTAATATTTTATAGACTGCCAAGGTGTAAGTATAAATATTATTGATTTATTATCTATCATATTTATATGTCTAATCTGTCCGATAAATCTAATCAGTCCAATAAATCTCATGATATAATTATTATTGGTGGCGGTATTTCGGGCCTTTATAGCGCATATAAAATTTTACAAATGGCGCCTGAAACAAAATTATTAGTCCTTGAACGTTACAAAAAACACTGGCTCGGCGGCCGAGCAGGAAACGAAATGTTTCAAGGAACCATGGTTGTGAATGGTGCAGGTGTTGGCCGCAAAGAAAAAGATTACTTGCTAATTAACTTATTGCATGAACTTAAAATACCGTATGATGAAGCCCCCGCTACACACAATTACGCATCTACTATTTCTCCGCCATGTAATGTCAAAAAAGTATTTAATGTATTAAAAAAACATTTTAAAGACGCAACGAGTAAAGGACCGATTCGGAAAACATTTAGGGAGTTTGCGTTGCCTATTTTGGGCGCAGACATGTACAAACATTTTACCGTTTGTTCTGGATATACGGACTACGAAAATGAAGATATACATGACACGCTATATCATTATGGGATGGAAGACAATTATGCCAATTGGACAGCTTTATACATTCCATGGAAACAACTCATTGACACACTTTCTAAAAAGGTCGGTCTTAAAAATATTCGCACATCCAGCAATGTGGATTATATTGAAAACCCATCTCCGTGCAATTTTGTTGTTCATACAGATAAAAATGTCTCCTATTCATGCAATAAAGTTATTTTAGCCACTACCATTAGCAGTGTTTTAAAACTGGTTCCTGGCGCAAACGATAAAAACAGCATCTATCAACAAATTCACGGGCAAGTATTTCTGCGTTTATATGGAAAGTTTTCAAAAACGTCTGCACAAATTATGAAAGAATATGTTCACGGCCTAACGATTGTTCCTGGACCACTTCAGAAAATTATCCCCATGGATCCGGATAATGGTGTATATATGATTGCGTATTCTGACAACGAAGCCGCAAAGAGTTTAAAACCGCACTTAGAAAATACACCTGAAAATAGAGAGTATTTTTGCAATTTATTAGAGTTGTCACTCGGCATACCCAATGGAACACTCCATTTAAATGCTATAATGGATTTTTATTGGCCAATTGGGACTCATTATTACGACCCGCTCCCCAATAATTTCAAAAACCGTAAAGAATTTATTAAGAAAGCGCAGACACCATTACCTGGCATGGTTGTTGTAGGAGAGATGATAAGCTTGAACCAAGGCTGGACGCAAGGTGCGCTTGAAAGTGTAGATGCGGTTGTTACTAAAAAATGGGTTGACAAACAATGTTAGACCCGGCCCACGATTATACTTTAATATTTACGTCAGTTTTGTATCATTATCTCCAGCAATAGTTTTATTCTTTAACTCGTTTTTTGTAAGCGCATATTGATTGCATACGCCGCAGTTGTCTTCATTTGATAGGCCAACCTTGTAACTTAATTTTCTATCACAATATTCCAAATTCCATCTACCAGTTGGGTTTCTTGGTAGATCATTTGGTAAAATTCGTTGTATTAGACTTCTTACGCGGTTCATTCTATATTTCTTGATATAGAATGATCACATTTTATATTTAAGTATATTTGAGTATATTTTTGTTATTTTATAATTCATTCTTTCAAATGTCCAGCTAAAAAGACGGAATTTGTGTGATCCCCTTGCCAATAATTAGCGCATGAATATCTTGAGTTCCTTCATACGTATTTACCGCTTCAAGATTCAACATATGTCTGATTACATGATACTCATCTGATATACCATTTCCACCCAGCATGTCTCTCGCATTTCTTGCGATGTTTAATGATTTCAAACAATTATTTCTCTTTACGATAGAAATATTCTCTGGGATGGATATATTTTCATCTAACAGCCTCCCAACTCTTAGAGATGCTTGTAATCCAATAGTTATTTCTGATAACATTTCTGTAAGTTTTAATTGAACGATTTGATTTGCGGCCAATGGTTTATTAAATTGTTTTCTATCCAAAGTGTATTCTCTTGCTCTCAAATAACAATCCTCTGCCGCACCAAGAACCCCCCAAGATATACCATATCTACCATTATTGAGACACGAAAATGGTCCCTTCAATCCTTTAACATTTGGAAGCATATTTTCTTTTGGAACTATAACATTGTCCATAAAAATCATACCGGTATTCGAAGTACGCAGGGAGAATTTACCCTCTATTTTAGGACATGTTAATCCTTTCATACCTTTTTCTAATATAAATCCTCTTATGTCATTGTTTTCATCTTTTGCCCAAATTACAAAGACATCGGCGATTGGTGAATTTGTAATCCAATTCTTACTACCATTTAAAATATAATTACCGTCTTTTAAAATAGCTCTCGTTTTCATTCCAGATGGGTCACTTCCGTGGTCGGGTTCTGTTAATCCAAAACAACCAATGAGATTACCTTTCGCCAGCTCGGGCAAATATTTGTTCTTCTGTTCTTGCGAACCAAATTTATATATAGGAAACATCACCAAAGATGATTGGACGCCTGCACAACTTCTATAACCACTGTCAACTCTTTCAATTTCTCGCATAATTAAACCATATGAAACGTAATTTACTCCGGCACAACCGTAACCATTAATTGTTGGGCCTAATAAACCTACATTGCCCATTTCTTTTATTATTTTTTTATCAAACGTTTCGTTTCTGAATGATGAAGTAACATTTGGCAACAATATATCTTTAGAAAAATTATACGCTACATCTTTGATAGAGTTTTCATCATCCGTTAGTTGTTTTTCTAATAAAAACGGATCCTTATAATTAAAAATACTTCTTGAAATAATCTTACCAAAATTGCACGTTTTCATGTTATTGCGTGTAAGGAACATCTTACTATATATCACAATTTTAGGTTTAAATTATATTTTTAAATATAATAAAAAAACGGCGTCGTAAATTACCAAGGGTGTAAAATATTTTATATTAAGTTATAATATAAAATGGACACATTTACAATGTTGTTTTGGTTATTCTCGTTAATTTTTATCATTTTATCGGTATATTTATTATGTTGCGTCAAAAAAAGCAAGGTATTTTATTTTCAAATTGCGTCAGGATGTGGGATGTTTGCAACCAGTAAGATAGGTCGACGGTTTTTAGGATTTGAATAAAGAAATGTTCAAAGGTGTAAAAATAAAATAACACATTAATGTATACATGTTGAAAAATATAGCTAATTTCAATAATGTAAATGATTATTTGCCATTATTTAATGCTGTGTTGATTACAGATCTATTTGTTATTCTATTATTGAATACAAAGATAATTAAATCCGACGTTTTAAGGAAATGGTATTCGCAATACAATTTATCAGCTGTTATAGCAGACGTATTAATCATATTAATTGGGTTAATTATTACAAGAGCAATTTATTATTACATATTTGACAAATTTTCAATATTAAAATTTATTAGTTTAGCCGTAATAGTACAAATTGCTCACGATGTATTATTTTATTTGTTTTTTAAAAATGTACCCAGAGGAGTAAATAGAATGCTTGACACATTCAAGGATTACGCAAATGAGGTATCGTATAAGGCAATTTTGGCTGACAGCGGCATGATGATAATGGCGTCATTACTTGCTTTCTATCTTGTAAATAAAAGCACAAATACTAATATTATTGTATTAATTTCATTTTTATATTTGTTGCCATATTTATTATACAATTAATAATCAGAGGAATTTTTTACAAATGTTATAATATTATACACTTGTAAAATACATCTTTTCATATTTCAAAAGCAAATTTTAATTTCTATACTTGTATTATGAAGACAATAAAACAAAGAACACATAGAAAAAGGGCAAATAATTCAAACACAAAAAAAAGATTTTTGTATAATCCTAACAACCCGAAGAAATCGTTTGATGTTTATATAGATAAAAACCCAAAAGACACAATTCATATTAAATACGCAACAACAGAAGATGTTAAGAATACAATTGATAAACTTGAAAAATTGTATAAGGCTAAAAAATATACACACAAACGTATATGGCAGGTAGGTATGATTATGAAAGTTCGTTTAGAAGTATTGAAAAATACAAAACCAGAACAATATAATTTATCAAAAAAATATTTCAATTTTTTAGGGAGGAGAACAAAATTAGATGATCAAAATCGTTATAATGCTAAATTCAAATATTAGGTTTACGCGCGGCATTTGAAATGTTAAAATCAATTAGTCATTACTCATAATTGCGTAATAACCGTGATACCCAATTGCTGCAAATCCCAACATTATCAGGAACTCGTACGCGTATCTTGGCGTTGCTTGTTTATTGTATCCCATAAAAATTAAAAGAGGGGCAACCACCAATATGTGAAATAAATTTACCCATGGATTTTTACCCGCGGCAACCTTAAGATAAACTTTGTACGCATGATAAAAAAGAATAACAACGCCGGTGGTTAATAAAACTGGATACATAGACGGGGGCGTGTTGGTAGACTTAATTCCAACATATAAAAAAAGTGTGCCAACTACCAAAATGTGAAACAAGTGAACGTACAATTCCTTCATTTTATATACTATCCATTTATTTATTTTTTCTTTGCAAAATATATAAATGTCTTCTAAATCCGCGTTTAACTATTCTAACACCCAAACACATCAAACTGGTGGTAAAAAAACTGTGCGAAAAGTCTTGATTAAAAAGGGCAAAGGACACAAAAGTGTGAAACATTACAAAAATGGCAAGCTTGTTTCAAATATAAAACGTGGATTAAAGCCCGCCGAAATTGAACACATCAAAATAGGTAAATTTATCCCTGGATTATTTAAAGATTGCCAGTGCAACAAAACAAAAAAACATCGTACCCATTAAAAACGCATACGATAACGCAGTTATAACGACGGACCTTTGTCAACAACAACATTTTTTGATATATTCCGGATGATCTTCTCCTCCTTTTCAGCGTCATTGTCGCCAGAACCACCTACCGATTCTATAATAATTTTGTTATATTGATCTGAATATTTGGAATGATACGTGCCGCAATCCGGGTGCGCTTCTTTGAACTTGGGCAACAGTCTTTGGTTCTTGGATGCTACCCGTTTTATTGCCTTTTTAATCTTGTTGTTATTTTCATCCTTTTCCCATTTATCTTCATCTCTAATATACATGGTTTCTCTCTTTTTATCTGTGCAATGAACCGGTCGTTGAGTAACATCCAGTTCATTTAAGTTCTTCACGATAATGTTGGATATTCCTTCAACATACCCCAATTCTCCAACCTTTTCCAAATCCGACAATTGCAGCTTAATAGAGTCAACGAAATCCATAATATTCATTGCATCTTTGCAGGTTTCGTTTAAGAAGAAATTTAGGTTAAAGGCCTTGTTGTGGGAGTTTGTGTTATTTGTAGTATTATTGTTCGTGGTCTGGTTATATGTATCCTTCTTCACGATTTCAAGAATTAAGTTTTTGAACTCTTGGTTTTCTTTCATTAGGTAATTTATTAACTCATCTTTATTGGACGTGCTATTTGTTACAACAGATTCAGTTTGCTTTTCTGCTATATTACATTTCTGTTGGTGTTTCCATAATCCATTTCGCGACGCATAATTTTTTTTGCACGATTCGCACGAGTATTTATTTTCAACCTGTCCTGGCTCGTTTTGCTCGTTTATTGCTCCTTTTTGTCCCCCTTTTGTTAGCCTCGAATGCTTTGATGTAAGCACGTGTCTATCCCAGTTGAATTTCTTACAGCATGTATAGTGACATTTATCGCAATAAAATTCGTCGCTCGTTTTTTGCTCGTTTTTTGTCACCGAATTGTCACCTAAAGTTTCCATATATTAGTATTAGAAAATAAACTTAAGCCGATTTTCCCCAAAATATAAAAATTTTATCGTCACAAACTGAAAATTATTTTTTTGGTGGCCAGACCATAAATTTCAATTATGCTCACAAAACATGTATTTTGGGGAAAGTGTTTTGGCAAAATCCGTTTTTGGACATTTTTTTTGTCCATTTTTGATTTTCCCAAAAAACTTTCCAGGGAAAAAACTTGATATTTTAAATAATAAAGCCTTAAAGGTACTTAAAGTTGCTACTTTTCGACAACGACATTTTTGGATATATTCCGTATGATTTTCTCCTCCTTTTCTGCATCATTATCGCCAGAACCGCCAACTGATTCTATAATAATTTTGTTATATTGATCTGAATATTTGGAATGGTAAGTACCGCAATCCGGATGCGCTTCTTTAAACTTGGGTAATAATCTTTGGTTCTTGGACGCTACCCGTTTTATTGCCTTTTTAATTTTGCTATAGGATTCATCCTTTTCCCATTTATCTTCGTCTCTGATATACATGGTTTCTCTCTTCTGGTCTGTACAGTGAACCGGTCTTTCAGTGATATCGAGTGCCTTGAGGTTCTTAACTATAATATTGGATATACCTTCTACATACCCGAGCCTACCCACGTTTTCTAAATCAGAAAGTTGTAGCTTAATAGATTCCACAAAATCCATAATATTCATAGCATCCTTGCAGGTTTCGTTCAGGAAAAATTGCAGATTGAATGACTTGTTGTGCGAATTTACATTATTTGAGTTTACAGTGTTATTTGTTCCATTTTTACACAACTCAATCATATGTTTTTGTAATTCTTGATTTTGATTCATCAGTTCTTGGTTTTGTTTTACAACTTCTAACACCATATTTGTTAGAAGTTTGACATCAGTTGCACCGTTATCTTGGATATTTTTGTCATTATCTTCAGTATTGTCATTCTTATCTTCACTGCCCCCAACATTAACATCCTTGCATTTTTTCTCATGATACCACAGGCTATTTCGCGCTGTATAATTTTTGCCACACCGCATACAAGAAAAATCTTGAGTGGGCGCTGAGTGAATTGTGTTCGCATTTGTTCTATTTTTATGTTTTCGTGTAGACGTGTGTCGGTCCCAATCGCTTTTTTTACAGCATGTAAAATCACATTCTTTACAAATCAATGAATCGGCGTTTTTGGGGATTTTACCTTGTTCCAATTCATGTGGAATATGCGCAGATACCATTTTATGATGCTTCTTTGTATGGTTATGCGCTTCTTGTGTGGTCCAGTGAGAAAAATGTATATTGCATAGTTCACAGAATAAGATTTGTTTCTCCTTGACAATTTTTACTGGAGGTTCCTTTATTTTTGGTTTTGGAAAGGGGTCAATGCTATTAAGGGTTGCTCCAAGCGCTTCAAAATACTCATGTTCCTTTTTACGCGCTTCATAACTATCAGCACAATTATGAAATGCAATGATTTCCATTTGCCAATTATCCCATCCACCTGATTTGCGAATGGCATTATATAATTTACAATTGTGATTCAAAGCCTTTTCATTTTTACAACTTTGTTTATGCGCATGTTTTCGTTGTACAAAATTAGTAGTAAGCCCTACATAAAGGTCCTTTATCGCAGGGTCTTTACAGAAAATCTTGTAAAATATTGTGTTGGAATAATCAATCTCCACTTTCGGCATTTATAATAATCTTATATTATATTTAAATTATAAAATATGCATAAGATTCTCTTTAATACTTTCCAGGGTAAAAACTTGATATCTTCAGTTTTATACCCACATCCACAATATGTAGCTAACTTGTTTAAAAACAACCAAACATATTATATAGACATATGCAGACAACTATCGCAAACATACACTACCAATTTATCCCATCAAAGGTACTAAACTTTGCTGGGATCGTGCGAACAAACGTAATTTTGCAAAACGATATTTACGAGAAGTATGCTGCGACCGCGGAAATTTCCGGCGAACTAATTGTATGCACAGACAAAACAAAGATGGCCAACCGTGAAAAGAAATTGAAGAGAGAAACATACGAGGAATACATGCAAACTATAGAACATCGCGACCCTGCCAAAGATGCATGGATTCACAATATTTTGGACGGGGTCGCCGAACAAGACGCCATATTGCATAGAGACGAACAGTGTATAGTGATTCCAACCTATGCATGGGATACCGCAAACGCCGACGAACTACATGTGCTTTGCCTGCCAACAAACAAGTCGCTCAGATCAATCAGGTCGCTAACCGCAGAGCACATTCCACTCCTGGAGCACATGAAGCGCGAAACCAGCAGAGTTATACGTGACAAGTACCATGTTGACGAAGAGAACCTGAAAATGTTTTTCCACTACGACCCCTCAACATATCACCTGCATATACACTTCGTCAACATGGCAAATTCGCAGGCAAGGTCGTCAGTCGAATACTCGCATGAACTGCATAATGTCCTCTTCAATCTGTCTATATGTTCAGATTATTATGTGCGTGCAGTTCTAAACATACGGCAATAAATATTTCCAAAATTACTAAATAAAATTGAAACAAATTAAATACTTTTCAAGCATAGTATTATTATGAACAACCAATTTGAATCCCCCATAATGGACCCAACGTTTATATTTGTTGATGGCAGTTACTATAACTTTTATAGATACTATGCGCTGTTAAATTGGTGGAAAATCGCGAATCCAGACGACCCACTGGAAGACCCATTTAAAAACGAGACATTTGTTGAAAAATTCAGGAAGACGCATGTAGACAACTTGCTGCAAATTCGCAAGAAGTTGAAATTAGACAAGACAGTGAACCCAATTATGATTGTCGGCAAGGACTGCAAGAGAGAAAATATATGGAGAATGGAACTCTTTGACAAATACAAGGCAACCCGCGCGCAAGAGGGCTTCATGGGCGGCCCATTCTTTAAAATGGCCTATGCAGAAGAATTGTTCCAAAAAGGCGGCGCAAAGGCGATCTTACACCACCCAAAACTGGAAGCCGATGACTGCATTGCCATTTCGGTGAAGCATCTGTTGAACAAATACCCCGCATGTCATATATACATTATTACCAGCGACCGAGACTATTTGCAGTTGAGTGCCCCAAATGTTCACCTCTACAATCTCGCCTACAAAAATATTGCGGAAAGCAAGGGCTCAACGGGCAACCCGAAGCTCGACCTGGAGATTAAGATTATCATGGGAGATACGAGCGACAATATCCCGTCGGCCTTTCCAAAGTGCGGCCCAAAGACGGCGCAGAAGTGCGCAGAGGACCCAGAGGCCTTCAAGAAAAAAATCAACGGAAATGCAGCCTATTACGCACAGTACGAGCTAAACCGGCAACTGGTAGACTTCAACTGTATCCCGCAAGAACTCGTGGAAGAATTTATGGCTACAATTGTGAAAAATAAAAAACCCTGAATAAAAATACTGCCCGATAAAGGCGTAAAATGTTTCAAATATGTAAAATATTTTTGATATCATAAATTATATCAAAAATGTCAAAAATAACAAAAATGTCAATAGACGCTTAGTTTCACTTAGCCAGGTTTTTTCTTGTATTTTTATGCCCTCTGCGTTTTTTAATAGTTTTGCGTCCCTTCGGGGCCTTATTTTTATAAGACTTCCGGCGGTTTTTCGTCTTGCGGGTGTTCCGTTTTTGTCTATAAGATTTTTTACCGCCCTTTGACCTGGTGGAGCTTGATGTTGTTGATTCTACCATATTTGCCGGAGAACCGTCTTTCGTATACGTAAACAATTTACTGGCATCAACAACCCTTTCTGGGTCAAATGGCTTTAGTGTCGGTTCTTGCAGTGGCTGATTTTGGGACAGAGTCTGCAGGTAACGCTCTTGTCCGCGCAGCACACTCTCTTTACGCTCTTCTCGCGATATGCCAGGAATTCCTGCGGCTGCATCGCTATCCACACTTGCTGGTGGGCCGATTGGCGTACCTCTATCAGCGTTTACTTTGAGAACAATTTCGCTCATCAAATTAAAAATTCTATCCTTAAGAACTTCATAATCAGGCAAATTATCGGCTGGTGTTCCAGTCTCTAATATTTGTTTAATATTCACTTCGTTATTTATGAAATTTCCGAATAATGGATTATTTACAAACGCGACACCCTGCGTCTCTTCGCCGGGTGTTTGATGAATCGCTCCTGTAAATAACCCTGCAAAAGAATCGTTTTTGAGTGAAAACGTGTAGTAATCCGATTGGTTCATGCCAATAACCTTTAATATTTCGTTTGTTTGTAACAAACTTGTATTAGATTTAATTAACATCGTATTTAACCCAAATCCAAGTAAATAAGCAGATGCAGTTTTACACGGGTTGTTTACATCGGCCAAATAGTTCGTGATGATTACTTCCTTCATTTTCTCAAGAACATTTATGTACGTGAAATAGGTATAAAAAAACGGATCCCCTTGAGATTTATTACCAAGCGTATTATAATATGCCGTTAACATGGCGTAAATCGGCACCAATGGATGAAACCCGAGGTTAAAATCCAACATTAAATTGTCATTTGAAGCGCACGGGCTATCATTGCGGTATTGTTCGTAAAGCTTAGCTGCTAAAACCGTAATATTCTTATCCAAATTACCGGTTTGACCCCCTCTACTGGGGAATAGTGAACGAACATATGGGTCCTCTGCCTCTACTTCTCCAGGTAATTCAGACGCATCTTCTGATGGCGTTACATCGGGAACATACCCGCGCACGGCGCTAATAAAGCGGGTAAAGCTATCGCTAACAGCTGTCAATATAACTGTAAGTAATGGCCAAGTTACCTGTTTCACACTTACATCACATACAACACCAGGTTTTACCCTACCTTCATTGCCATACGCATCCATATAACTTGTCGGGTTTTTCTTAGAACTCTTTTTCTTAGCACCCACTTCTTCTGCAACAGCACCTTCTTCTTCTTCTTCTTCTTCTACACCCTCTTCTTCTGCAGTAGCTTCTGTTGCAGCACCGTCTTCCACACTGGTTGTAAGGTTAGAATGTTTACCATCGCCTTTAAAAACAGTTAGCTCCCCTATATCGGCGGCTAGAAGAATGTTATCAGTAGACATGGACTCTTCTATAAGGTTCTGTGTTTTACTATATATATCATCCTCAACCGGCGGCTCAGCAGGGGGGTCCGTCTTAAGAAATATAACAGATTCATAAATCAAATTTGATACTTTATTGTAATAAGCCAGAACTTGTGGAGTGGTGCCTTTGCGATTAGTCCTTGTGGGCGAATCTAATACCGTTTTATAATAGTCACCTGTTTTATCTGTTAATTTACGCAAAAACTCTATTATTTGGTTCTTGTAATCACTATGAAGGTCTTGTATAAAGGGCAAGAAGATATGCGAATCTGTAACACGTTCTTCTTTTTCTGCAGCACTCGCGGTTGGTCTGCGTTTACTAAAAAACGAAGTAATTCTGGATATTATGCCTGTGGCCTCAGTGGCTCCTATATCAGAAAATCCACTGTTTGCAGCCCTGTACACATCTAATTTAGAAATATTCGCAGAAACCCAATTATTAAAGGCGATACTAAAGTCTTGAGTTTTAGCGATATTGCCGAATCTATCTTGAATACCCTTAATGGTATTTATTGATTTATTGAAGTTAATTATGTTGGTTTTAAACACGGGAGTGGATTCATAGACTATGTCATCTCCAAATATCTTGTTATAATTTGCGCGAACATAATCAACGTCCTTGGTGATATTAATAAGGTTTATTTGAATAAACATCAATTCAACCGCCGATTTAAAAAGCTCTTGTATACTAATGCTAACAACACGCTGATAGTTTGCAATACCCTTCGTCTTATCAGTAAAGTCAATGCCATCGATTGAGCCGTTCAACCTGTCAACCATAACAGTAAATGCATAACTCTTGTCCCGCAAATGTTTAGTTCTGGCTGTAATATATGCGTCAGCAGTTGTATTCAATTCGTTATAAAGATATGGGGTCCATTTTTCCCTAAGTCCGTCAAATAATAGTTGCTCCACTGGTTTACCAGATCCTTTCAGTGTCTCGTCCGCGGCATTTTTAAAAATAAAAATACGTCCGTAATAATCAATGTATATGACATTTATTCCGTTTAATAAAGCATATGCTGCTGCAATTCTATCATGTGTAACTAAATAAATTGGACAAAGTGGATTAAGCGGACCCGTTTTCCGCCCGTTATCCGGCAGTATTTGTGTAAAGGTGCGGTCTCTCGCATCAAGACAAGACAACCCTTGAAACCAATCACCGCCTCTTTTTTGCTGACATTTTGAATTAAAATTAAAATTTACAGCTGTGTCTGCTCTACCCGTTTTGTTGCCAGTAATCTTTTGCATTATTTTTTTTAAATAGCCCAAAACAGTTGTAATACTATTTTCCCCCTTACTGTCCTCAATCGTGTCGGTTAAAGGTTTGCCACCTGGATTATCATATGCAATATTAAGGGTCGTAATTAGTTTTTCGGCCTTTTGTTTTGTAAATATTTGTTTAATGGGTGACAGGGTAAAATCGTAGGTGGAGAAAAAATTATTCGCAGGACTTGGGTCTTCAGCGTCAAATTTGGTATACGATATTACATCCGTGTCTGTTTGAACATGCGATTTGAGTCTAACTCCTTTGTCGGGGATACCGAATAGGCTTTTATTATTTACGTTTGGTTTTCCGGCGGGGTCGTTGACAACCTCAGGCGTCATTAAATAATTAATTGTAAATTCAGATTTAGTACCCGAAGCAAGTTTTTCCATGAAGTGGTGCTGGCTGAAATCAACAATAATGGCAGCTTCACTAAAATCCTCACCCAATTTCGTATATTCTACAAAATTTTTACCGAAATCCGCGTTACTTTGCGCAGCCTTATCTTTATCCTCTGGTTTATTAGTAGAACACTCAATTAGAAACCTAACAACTTTATATTGGAAAAATGTGTTACCGCCCGTACCAACTTCAAATATACTTGGCGCAAGAACCGCCCCCAAAGTACAATCTGGAACCGCATCTAGCGCGGCTTGTAGTTGCGCATCACTACCATTTATAAGAGTCGCCGCTCCATTTATGGGAGCACTTATAATTGCCGCCGCGAATGCAGCGCTCTCATTATAATGTATTGTAGGGACCGCTGGTAGTCCAGAATCAAACGCCTTCTTAATATTTATATCCTCCGCGTACGTTTTATTTTTAAACAAATCACCTAAATCGTGGTGCGCATCTGCTCTTGCCAACGAAGCCATTAGGGCTTGATATGCAGCGGTTTGTTTTATATCAGGTGTTATAATAGAAATTGGTTCTTGTTTGGGCGTAGCAAAACCCGACATATATAATTATATTATATAATTATGTAGATAAGTTAAGTTATACGTATTTGTATCATTAGGATAATTTATTCCTAAAATGATGTTAATCTACCCCCGAGAATTTAAGGGATGATCCCAAATTGCTGTATATTTTTTATGAGTATGGCGTTGTCAATTGCCTGGTATGATACATCATCTGTGCCATTAGAACATGACATACAGCACAAATATTTCCATAAATATGTAAAACAATCATCACCTATCATGGGATAATATATATAATCCGAACAATATTATTTTACGCGCGTAAATTTTAAACGCATTTAATTGCCGCGTTTTTGCGCATTTTTTTGTTATTGTATAATAATAGTAATGACCCAAATTAGCCTGCCGATTAGATACGTACCTAAATCCCTATCTACTAAGGATAAACGAGCCCAAATTGCCATGTTGAAGAAATCCAGGAAGCTGTATAAAAAGGATGCGTTCTATACGAGAAAGCGTCTACCATCTTACAAAAGTAAGACATCCAAACACGTAAAGCATGCACGCCGGGTGTATAATGTAGATAAAATTGTCCCAAATAAGGAGCTCTCAAATGCTACAGGTTGTTCGGTGTCCGCATTGAAGCAGATTGTAAGAAAAGGCGAAGGCGCCTATTTTTCGTCAGGATCCAGGCCAAACCAAACCGCTCAATCATGGGGTGTAGCGCGATTAGCCAGTTCAATCACCGGCGGCAAGGCTGCGGCAGTGGATTACGATATATTGTACAAGGGATGCAACCATCGTAAACCGGCGTTTATTTTAGCAAATGCGGCCAGAAAAAAATACGGGCACGGGCAATCAAAAACAAAAAAAATTACATTGAAAATGTAATCACATGATACACATATTAACCCCTTATATCATTACAGGTAAATCATCCCTAACAAAGTGGGCCGCCCCGTCCGCACTCCATTGGACGACCATGGTAATTATTTCTACTCCCGCGTCAATCGCCTCCTTAACTGCAGCCCTATACTCGGGGTCAATAATGGAAGGCTGGAAGCGGTCAACGTCTGTTCGTTGTATTACATAGCACATAATACAACGAGTTTTAGATTCGCGTTTAATCAGGGTAAGCTCGCGAATATGCTTCAGCGCGCGCGGGCTCACAGGTTCGGTGCTTTTTTTTCTGTAACCGTCAGGAAAGTAGGCCACCTTGGAATTTAAGGGTCTGTCATCGTAACACTTGCCCTTTCTATCTTTCGCGGTAATATCCTCATAATCGGCGAGGGGCACATTTTTGACTTCCATAATAAACGGCACGCCGTTGCAGTCAATTCCGCTGAAATCAAATCGCGAATCAACCTTGCCTTCCACATATATGGCTGTCTCTCTTCTATATCGCTGGACACCCAGAAGCCGCGTTAGAAGATTATTTTTAAGTGCTGCTTCGGTCAAATCCTCGGCCAGTTTTGGATGTATTCCAACGACTATTGAGGCGTCTCGCTCCCGGATCATGGAGAGATATACCTTGTATTTACAAGCAATTTTATCGGTGGGCTTTCGTGGTTTAGGAACCGGGGCCATTAGAATGGTCGCGCCCACATCGGCCAACCCACAGCAGCCAAGAGATGCGGTGTGCCCCAGCGTCTCTATATCCGTGTCACCAATGCGGATATCGGCAACATATGGCGTTTTTATAATTTTTGAAGGTCGTTTAATAATTAGACCCTCAACGAGACCCTCTATTTTTAGCAATGGTTTTGCCAGCATTCTCCAGTTTTCAGTTTCAGTTTATCAGTTATTAGTATTTTACACTTTACACATGTTTTCGAATCAATTTTATTTGAAAACTAATAGGATAATAATATATTAATATTATAAGTATGTCAGATTCCAAAACCCAAGATAAAAACAAAGAGGACTTAAAACCCCCAACCAGGTTAAAGATCAAATTGAAAACAAACGTCCCTGGGTTCGGAGAAATTAATTACAACCCGGCTAAAATGACGCTGACAAAGGGCGGCGAAGACGATTCGAATATATTTTTTAATCCGCTAATAAAGTTATCAACCGCCGCAGTAAACAGAGCCCCCGAATCCATTAGACAATTGCAGTTTTGCAACAAGGGATATTTTGCATCACTTATCAATAGTTTAAACCAAACGCCTGCAAAAAATTTAGTAGAGGCGACAAACCGTGGGTATATAGCCAACAATATTGACATTACACTACGCACCCTTTTTCCACCGGAGAGCGCGATAAAGCTTGGCGGGAAAAAATATACAATTGCTGCCGTAGATTCGGACAGTGATGAGTGGCATATTGATGTAAAAGTGAAGTTAGAAGATATTATTGACCGCGATAGAATAACCGATCCGAGATTTGCTGCATATGTAGCTGCGAGTGATCGCCCAAGTGCTGACAAGGAGCTTGCGGCGCTGAGGCGAGCAGGTATAGCAGCAGGTATTGGCTTCCAGACTCCAGTACCAGTCCCGGTTCCGGCTCCAGTCGCAAAGTTGGACACAGGATCTGGTGTGACAGCTCCGGCACCCAATCCGCTGCTTGCGATTGCAGATGAAACTAAACCAAAACCTCTGGCCATCGCAGACGAACCTATTACTGACGAAATTGCCCCAATACCTGAGGCAGAGGTTGAGGATGTGACACCCCTCCTTCTACAAGAAGGAAAACAAGCTATTGAATTTAAAAAAGTCCCTATGACAGGCCGAAACGTTCGCATGTTAGGCCCAAATGGCCCCGCTACCGCGCGATTTCGAACGACGTTAGAACAATTATATAATGTGGTCAACTCTGTATATGTTCACAGTGGACAAAATTATAGAAATAAATTAGCGCCGCCTGGTACAAATGTGGCAATATCGCCGAAGCGATGGACTGACTCAATAAGCAGTCTATACGTAAAGCAAACCGTTACTGACGGCGATTGTTTTTTTGATGCGATATCATGCGCTATAAACGAGTACAACAGCCAATTGCAGGATAAGGATATAACTGAGACAATATATATAAGGGAGTCAGACATATCGGGCAAGAATAGTAATGTCATATATGGAATTACGAATGACTTCAATATCCAGGCTCTAAGAGCCACAGTATATCGCTATATAGTAAACAACAATCTTATAAAGGAGCAAATGTTTCGCGTGAGCACAATGTCTGTAGATGAAGCAAACGACGAGATTGCTCGCCGATGTGGTGCCGCGAACCCGCCAAATTATATGGACTACACATTCTGGGTGCAAAATGAACTGTCTATGCGCGCGGGAGACGGCATTATCTATGCCGCACCATTCCCTCTTGACAGCAACACTCCAGACCAGTTCCGCGACGCATATGCTGCGTCAAAAGACATATATAAAAGACCCTTTGTGGGCTTGAACGACCAACGGTTGCAAGGTTATATTGAAAGTACAAGTTATTGGGCGAACACTATTGCTATACGGGCGATGGCAGAGATGTTGAATATATGCGCCATTCCAATCCGCATATTGACACGGTACACCGTGGAAGAACAGAACGCAGAATGGGATGACTACAGCAGTACGGACCCCAAACCCCCTGCAATGCCTAACTTGGTTCCACTCATTTCCATTCCAATAGCATTGGACAATTACATTGTGGACCAAGTGCGAACACCAAAACCAAATAAGATTCGCTCGGTAAAATATATATTTTTGAGTGAAACCGGTTCGCATTACGATTTAATTACCTTTGGAGGCAACCTTGGCGGTAATGTTGGAGGCGTTTTTGCATTTAATAGCACTAATATGATAGATGCGATCCCGTTGTACATAAAAATGGTTGTTTTTAGCGCGTTATTTGCAAAGAATTTCATTTCTAACCAGCCGGTTCCCGAGTGGGTTCCCCTCCAAGAAGATATGTATTATATCCTAATATCAGTTCTTGTTATTTTGAATAGAGGTCCTTTCCAGGCTCAATTTTGTGCAGCACTCGATACTATTTTTTCGTCAAAAAGTTTATTAATGCGAGCCAAAGAGCAGAGCATGTGCGCGAGGCTACAGAACGCATTCGTAGAAAAGTCCAAACAACCTCCGCGCTCAGATGCTATCAGAAAAATGATAGAGATATTTGGTGTTATGTACAATGAGACGTTGAGAGAAGTTAACGAGCGGTTTGATAGCGGTAACGTACCAGCTGGGTTTAAACCAAAGACGAAAAAGAAACAGCCGATAGGTCGTAGACCAAATACTCGCGCAGAAGGCAATAAACCTGAAGACTCAAAGATTGGCGGTCAGTATCCACCCCAGTATCCACCCCAGTATCCACCCCCGTATCAACCCCAGTATCCACAACAAATGTTAATGCCTGGACGAGACATGCGCGATTTGATCAAGCGGGACTCTGAATCCTCCCTCGCGTATTATATCACTATTTATATGTATTTATACCCGGGTACCAATCCTCCGCCGAGTAAGTTGCGGAGTTTAAAGTGCGC
>JACCDO010129075.1_pt1 | contig 31961 bp, 17 predicted proteins | sample 7446101 | NCBI WGS metagenome assembly JACCDO01 (sample SAMN15323440, study PRJNA562643) | freshwater metagenome | isolation source: river surface water | place: USA:Blue River Watershed | collected 2017-08-16 | reverse complement strand
CCATCAATGCCCCCATCAATGCCCCCATCAATGCCCCCATCAAGACCACCAACTGGACCAAGTGGACCAAGTGGACCAAGTGGACCAAGTGGACCAAGTGGACCAAGTGGACCAATATACCCACCTAATAAACCTGACAGATTACAATATGGATTAGCTATACCAGTGGGAAATCCAAATTTAGTAATACCAGTAGTAAGAAGAGAAAGAGAAATGACAGAATATGAAAAAAGATTAGAACAAATTCGTATGAGTGAAAACGCAGAAGAAGAAGAAAGATACAGAAGAGACCTAACAATTGAACAAAGAGCTGCTGAATGGAATGCAAGACAAGCACGTAGGGACAGAGATAGACGTGAATATGAAGAAAGACAAAGACAACTAGAAAATCCAAGCCGTCGATTAATAGGAACCTATGAATTTAGAGGACAACAAATTGGTCTATTTGAATTAGATGACCCAAGAAATCCAGGGAGACGAGTAATAGCAGAAACCCCACGTAGATAAATTATTTTATTATAATTATAAATAATATATTATATAATATTATATATAATATGTCATTTGTACCATATGTTATGACACCAAATGGTCCTAGAGTTATATATCCTATAGAAAAGATAATAGATAAAAAAGAAATAACCACAGATGTTACATCAGGTGAAGAATTAGAAAAAGAAATTATAAAATATATAGACGATCGTTTTAATAAAATCCAAGAAAGAATAAGACTAATGAAAATACCACAAGGTTCATTTGATGTAAATTCATTTGCTCAAAATCTTAAGAGACAAATTAAAGAAGATATAAGTCAATATTTATGCAGTGACTGTATAAAAGAAGGAACATATCAAAATACAAAACAACAATTAGAAACTCTAATTAATGGTAAATTTAATGAATTAGCAGAACAATTAAAAGCAACAGTTCAACAAATAGAAACAGAAACAGACACAGAAACTAAATAAATAAATAATATATATAATATTTTTAATCTAAATATTATATATATTTATAATGTCATTTGTTCCTTACTTAATGACACCTAGTGGACCTAGAGTAATATATCCAATAGAACAAATAGTATCTAAACAGCCTATTAAAGAAGAAAATGTATCATCAACTAATGAATTAAAAGATAAATTATTAAAACATATTGATGACCGTTTTGGAGAAATAGAAAAAATGATTAGTTCTATAAACATGAATATCAATATGGCAGATTTAGAAAATACTATTAAAAAACAGCTCAAAGGAGAAATAAAAGACTTTTTATGCAGTGATTGTATTAAACAAGGTCAATATGATATAGACAAAAGCTCTTTAGAAAGTTTAATTAATAATAGATTTACAAATTTATCATCAGCTCTTAAAACTTTAGTTGAAAAACAATCTCAACAGCAGCAAGCACAAAAAGCTACTAATTTAGCAAAAATAGCTGCTGAACAAGAAGCTTTAAAAGCTAATAATCAAGCTCAAACTTTATCATATGAAAGAAACAAATTAAGACAACAATTAGCTGAATGCGAACAAGAACATGAACGTATACAACAACAATATACACAACAAATGCAACAATTGACACAACAACATCAAGAACAACAAATCACAACTCAAGGACAACAAATAACTAATACATCAGAAGCTGTTGAAATTGCTAGAAAAAGATTAACAGCTCAACAAGAAAGGGAGATTGAAGATTTAGAAGAAGCATTCCAAGCACGTCAAAGAGAATCTGAACGCCAGCATGAAGCACTTAGATTACGTTTAGAAAGAGAAGCAGAAGAAAGATTACTAGCACAAAGAGCGGAACAACAAGTTACACATGATACAGCACTGGCAGATGCAGAAAAACGCGCTGCACTTGCTATAGCTGAACAGAAACGCGTAACAGAATTAGCAGTATTAACTGAACAACAACGTGCAACTGCAGAACAACAACGTATTGCTGAACAACAACGTGCTACTGAATTATCTACAGCACTTTCTGCATCAAAAGAAGAACTTCAAAGATTAAGAGAAGAAATTCAAAAAGCTAATAGAGAAACAGATATTATGAGACAAGAACTCCAACAAAGAATACAGCAACAACAAGATGCAGATGAAGCTGCCAGAAAAGCTCAAATAGAAGCAGAAAAAATTAAACATCAATTAGAAACAGCTAAAGCAGAGAAAAAAAGACTGGATGAATTAAGAGAAGCAGAAAGAGTAGCTCAGGCTCAAATTGTTGCAACCCAACAAGCAAAAGAAGCAGCAAGAAAAGCAAGAGAAGTAGCAGAAGAAGAAAGAAAACAAACATTATTAAGAGAACAACAATTATTAGAACAAGCAAGAAAAACAGAACAAGAACAAGAAAAAGCACAACGCAAATTAAAACAACAACGTGAACAACAAAGAAAACAACAAGATGCTCTTGAAGCAGAAAGAAGACGTAAAGAAGAAGAAGCTAATGCTGAAAAACAAAGAATTGAAGCTAATAAAATTGCTGAAGCACAGAGAGCCAAACAACAAGCTGAAGATGAAGCACAGAGAACCAAACAGCAAAAAGCTAAAGAAAAAATAGAACGCGAACAAAAAGCAGAAAGAGAAGCTGAAGCTGAAAGAAATAGATTAGCACAAGTTACACAAATTGAAAAAGCAAGACAAGAAGCTGAAGCTGAAGCGAAAAGACAGATTGATTTAAAGAAAGCAAAAGAAGCCCAACGACGTCAACAAGATGCAGATGCTGCAATTAAAAGACGCCATGAAGAAGATAGATTAGCTGAAATACAAAGACGTCAAAATGAAGAACATGTAAGAAAATTAAAAGAACAAGAAGAAGCTGATAATAAACGTAGAGACGTAGAAGCAGCTAAAAAGAAGTCTGAACTTGATAGAAGAGAAAAGAAAAGAAGAGAAGAAGAAAAGAAAAGAATTGCTGATGAAGAGAAATTAGCTCAAGAAAAGAAGGATGCAAAGGAAAAACGTAGACAAGAATATCAAAGACAAAGAGATGATGAAGCTGATAAACAACGTAGAGAAAATCAAAGATTAGAAATAGATAAAAAAATAGAAAGTATTAAAGAGAATGCTAAAGCACGAATTAAAGAAATAATTGATAATAGAGATAGATTATTAGAAGCTGAAAGAAAACAAAATGAAGATAATATAGCACGCTTATCTGCTCAAATGCAATATCAAACTAAAGAAGGTTTAACGAGTTCATTTATTGGTATGACAACAGGAGAAGAAATGACTAAATCAGATGAAACCATGAAAAGAAACATTAGAAGAATAACTCAAGATGCATCTATTAAAATAACAGAGGTTAACCGTAATATGGATGTTGAAATTAATAGATTAAGAACTTCTAATAAATATATGATAGGTGGAAGTATTCTCACATCTGAAGAAATTAATATTAATAATGTATTAAGTGAAACATCAGATAACTATGTTGATAACTATGTTGATAATTATTTTAATAAATATCTTGAGAAGAAGATTTATAAATTAACTAAATACATTAATAAGAAAATTAATAAATATATTAATTATTAAATTATAATATATAATATAATAATGGTTGTGGTTAAAATAAATGATATACAATATATATTAAATGATGATTACACAGCATCAGTATTAAGATTTTATAAATATAGTACAACAATTAGTATTCCAAATAATATATTAAATGATAAAGGTGATAGTTATACTGTAGTTAGTATAAATGATTATGCATTTTTAGATACAATTGGTTTAACTAGTATTACTATACCAAATAGTATTACTAATATAAGCAAACAAATATTTAATAGAATTAATAGTTTAATTGAAATTAATGTATCTGATGGTAACGAAACATATTCATCAAAAGATGGATTATTATATAATAAAGAAAAAACTATTTTAATAAAATATCCAGAGGGTAAAAAAGAAGAGTCATTATATTTAAATTCTCCTGAATTTAATAGACTAATTGAAATTGATAATAATACATTTTCTAATGCATATTATTTAACTAGTATTACTTTACCAGATAGTTTAACAAAAATTGCTTATGGTGCATTTGATAATACAATTAATTTAACTCATTTTATTATAAATAATAATCAACATTTTTTTACAGATAATGGTATATTATATGATAAAAACCAAACTACTTTAATAAAATATCCTGTAGGTAAAAAAGAAAAAACATTAGATTTAAGTTCACTTCAAAATCTTAGATATATTAATGTTGGTGCATTAAATAATGCATCAAACTTAACTAGTATTACTTTACCAAGAAATCTAATAAATATTGACGATTATGTATTTTATGATAATAAAAAATTAATTACTATTAATATTAATGATAATGATAATTATTCATCAGAAAATGGTATATTATATGATAAAACTAAAACCAAATTAATAAAATATCCACAAGGCAAACTACTACAAGAGCTAAATTTAAGTTCAAAGTTAAATCTTACTAGTATTGGTAATGGAGCATTTTCTGGTGCATCTGCTTTAACAAGTATTAATTTACCAGATAATCTTACTAGTATTGGTGATTGGGCATTTAATGATGCATCTGCTTTAACAAGTATTAATTTACCAGATAGTATTACTAGTATTGGTTATGGGGCATTTTCTGGTGCATCTGCTTTAACAAGTATTAATTTACCAGATAATCTTACTAGTATAGGTGATTGGGTATTTAGTGATGCATCTGCTTTAACAGATATTAATTTACCAGATAATCTTACTAGCATTGGTAATGGGACATTTTATGGTGCATCTGCTTTAACAAGTATTGATTTACCAAATAGTATTACTAGTATTGGTGATTCGGCATTTTATGGTGCATCTGCTTTAACAAGTATTGATTTACCAGATAATCTTACTAGTATTAGTAATAATGTATTTAATAATGCATCTGCTTTAACAAGTATTACCATAAACAATAATAATAATTATTCATCAGAAGACGGGATATTATATGATAGAAATAAAACAAAATTAATAAAATATCCACAATCTAAAAAACTAGAATTATTAGATTTAAGGTCAAAAACTAATCTTACTTCTATTGATGATAATGCTTTTAACGATGCATCTAGTTTAACAAGTATTATTTTGCCCAGTAGTATATCAAATATAAATGATAATTTATTTAAAAATATACCTAACTTAACTATGATTTCAATAGAAGATAATGATAATTATTTATCAGAAGATGGTATATTATATAATAAAAATAAAACCAAATTAATAAAATTTCCACAAGCTAAACAACTAATGAGATTAGATTTAAGTTCAAATAAACATCTTATTTCTATTGGTAATTATGCATTTAATGGTGTAACTGGTTTAACAAGTATTACTTTACCTAATATTACTACAATTGAAAATTATATATTTAATGGTGCTAAAAGTTTAACTGAAATTAATGTATCTGATGATAATGACAAATATTCATCAGAAGAAGGTATATTATATGATAAAACTAAAACACAATTAATAAAATATCCAGAAGGAAAAAAACTAAATTCATTAGATTTAAGTTCAAAATCTAATCTCACTAGTATTGGTAATGCATTTATTGGCGCAAATAATTTAATTAGTATTACCTTACCAGCAAATATTAATGATATTTATAATTATTCATTCCAAAATTCAATTAATTTAACTGAAATTAAAGTAGATAAAAATAATAAATATTATTATTCAGAAGATGGAATATTATATAATAATACTAAAACTGTATTAATATATTATCCTGAAGGAAAAAAAACAAAGTCATTAAATTTAAGTTCAAAATTAAGTCTTAATTATATAAGTCCTCTTGCATTTTCTAATACAACTGAATTAAAAAGTATAGTTTTACCAAATAGTATTATTAGTATTGGATATAGTGCTTTTACAAAAGCAACTAGCTTAAGACAAATAACTTTACCAGATAATTATATAATTATTGAACAGAATGCATTCAATGAGGCAACTAATTTAGAAGTTGTTATTTTTACAAATAATAAAAAACCAATAATCGATTACAATGTGTTTAATAAAATTAATAATAAAGCAATTGGATATTATAAAAAATCATTTTCATGGGAGAATGAAACTATAAAGGGGTTAATATTAAAAGAATATTCAGAAATAGAATTAAAACCTGGAATTAAATTAATTTTACCAAATCAAATTACTATAAATATAGATAATTTAAAACTAATAGACGATGATATTAATAAATCCATACAAATAATTATGGAAAATACTTATCCAAATATTCAATACACTTTAGAACAAATAAATGATACATTATTTGTATATATTAATAACCAATCAACGGATACTTTTAAAAATAAAGAACATTTTACTAATAATTTTAAAAGTGTTATATTTGAATTTAATACAATTAATGAAAATTTTATTAATAAATTATTAAATATTGATATTGATAAATTAAAATCAAATACAAGAAATAAAATAAACCCATTATTATATATTATAATAATTGCATTTCTGATATTAATATTAATTTTTTATATATTAAAAAAAAGAAAATAATGAGTATGTTTTATATAATACCTTTGATTATATACACAAAGGTTAAAAATATTGATATTTATTAGTTTAAAACAATAATGTTGTAAACTAATAATGACATCTCATTTTGAACCACTTGAATTTCAATTATATGATTATATGGAAGACCATGAATTAGATGAAGATGATGACGAACTGGATTCATCTGAAAATAATTCAGAAATAGGTTCTTATATTATTCATACTTTTGGTAGGACTTTAGAAGGTAAATCTGTATATATGAGAGTGCTTAATTATAATCCACATTTTTATATTAAATTACCATTAAATTGGACTAAAGATGAAGCTAAAGGTAAAGTTAAAAAAATGTTAGAATTTTTTACTAGTAATGCTAATAAAAAAGTATGGACCAAATATCGTTCATCATTAATTAATATGGAAGTAGTCGAAAGAATGTCAGCTGAAGGTTTTACTAATGGTAAAAAATTCTTATTTGCTAAAATGATTTTCAATAATCTAATTGCTATGAAAAAATATAAATTTATGTTAGAAGAAAATCCAATTAATATCTATGGAGTAACTAAAAATGAAGTTCAATTTAAAACATATGAAGCTAATTTACCTCCAATGTTAAGATGTTTTCATATTAAAAAAATTAGTGGATGTTCTTGGGTTTCTGTTAAAAAATATGTTGAGGTAAAAGAGGATAAGGAGAGTTATTGTGATATTGAATTGAGAGTAGATTGGCGTGATATTACTCCAATTGAAAAAGATACTAATGCACCATTTCGTATATTGAGCTTTGATATTGAATGTTATTCATCTGATAGAGATAAATTCCCACAAGCTAGAAATAAAGCTGATTGTATTTTTCAGATTGGTTCTACTTATACATATCTTAATGAATCCATTCCTTATCGTCAACATATTGTTTGTCTGAGAGAAACTGATCCAGTTGAAGGAAGTATCGTTGAATGGTATAATGATGAGAAAGAAATGTTAAAAGCATGGATTAATGAAGTAATTACTCAAGATTGTGATATTATAACTGGATATAACATCTTCGGTTTCGATGAGGGTTATATTTATGATAGATGCAAAGAGCATTTAAATCTTGAGGAAGAAATTTTACGAATTAGTAAATTGAAGAAATATAGATGTGAATTCCGTGATTTTAAATTAGAATCGGCTGCTTTCGGTCAAAATAAAATTCGTATGTTTGGAACTCCTGGTAGAATTCATATTGATTTGATGAAAGATGTTCAAAAAAACTTTAAACTTAACAGCTATAAACTTGATATGGTTGCATCTAATTTTATCCGTAATGAAATTTATAAAGTAGAAAAAATCGATAGATTATTAAAACTTTATTGCGATGGCGTTGATAGTATAAATAATGACGATTTTATCCATATTGAATATGCATTAGATTTTATTTCTGAAATGATTGGATATAAATATAAGATTGAAGAGATTAATAAATCTGATAAAACTTTAATTATTAAACCATCTGATGCCTTATTAGAATATATTGATAATAAAGAGTTTGTAGAATGGAGCATAACTAATAGAAAAGAAAGAAATTTTAAAATATTTTGGTCTCAAGCAAAGGATGATGTTGGCCCACAAGATATTTTCAGAATGTTTAATGGAACATCAGCTGAAAGAGCAATCGTAGCTAAATATTGTATTAAGGATTGTACTCTTATTAATCTATTAATTGACAAATTATGCGTAGTTACTAATAATATTGAGATGGCTAATGTATGTTATGTTCCCATGTCTTTCCTTTTTACTCGAGGTCAAGTTATTAAACTATTTTCATTGTGTTTGAAAAATTATATGGATGCTGGATACTTATTTCCAGTTCTAAAGAAACCAGATGATAAATTACCATCTTATGAAGGTGCAATTGTTTTTGATCCAGAAGCAAATGTAGAATATGAAGCATTAGCAGTTAAAGATTATGCATCACTTTATCCATCATCAATTATTCATAAAAATATGAGTCATGAAACTATTATTAAATTAGACAAGTATGATAATTTAGAAAACATAACATATTTTAATGCCCAATTTAAAGACCATGATAATTCTATTCAACATCGGCGTTTTGCCAAGATTGGCGATGAATTAGGTGTTGTTCCTAAAACTTTGAGAAATCTTATTGCTGAACGTAATGCTGTTAAGAAGGTTATGAAAGGTTGTAAGGACCCATTTAAATATAAAATTTTAGATGGTAAACAATTAGCTCTTAAAATTACAGCTAATTCTCTTTATGGTGCCCTTGGTGCAGATGTTAGTCCAATCTTTCAACGAGATATTGCTGCTTGTACAACATCTACAGGCCGTGAGATGCTTAAATTAGCTCGTCATTTTGATGAGAATATAGTTCCAGGATTACTAAATGGATATAGATATGCTTTATATAAAGGTAATGAAGAAAAAGCAGATAAAATACTAAACATGGAAATGAAAGATCCCTCTGATAATGAATTGAGAGAAAAAGTTAAAAAATATGTAATGAATGATATAAATAAATATACTTTTCAGCCTATAATTCGATATGGTGACAGTGTTACTGAAGATACTTTAGTATATATTAAACATAAAAATATAATTGATGCAATTCAAATCAATAAATTAGAACATATTTTTAAAAACATTTTAGATTATATCACAAATGATAAAGAATATTATAAACCGAAAGAATTGATTGAAACTTATTCAGACAAAGGATGGACACCAATTAAATATATTATGAAACATTATACAAATAAAGATATTTATGAAGTTATTACTAATAGTGGTTCTGTTAAAGTAACTGCAGATCATTCATGTTTATTAAAAGATGGTTCAATTATTAAACCCAGTGAATTAAAAAAAGGTGATATATTATTAACAGCTAATATAGATAATGAATTAAAAAAATATATAAAATTAAATAATAATTATAATAATGGAAAAGTAATTGATATAATTAAATTAGATAAAACATTTAATTTTGTCTATGATTTAGAAACTGAAAATCATCATTTTATGGCAGGAGATGGTAATTTAGTTGTTCATAATACAGATTCTATTTTCAGTTGCTATCGATTCCGCGAAGATGTTAAACAAGTGAAAGATACGGCTGCATTACCCTTATGGAAGGATATTATTAGTTTTTCAAAGAGATTGTTCAAATATTTCCTGCCAGATGAAAATAAAGAACTTTGGGATAATTTGCATAATAAATATTATAATGATGATTTAGTTGAATTAGAAGGAGGATTATTAAGAGTACCACAAGGTCCACCTTATAAACCACCACCATCTCATTATAAAGATATTTTAGCAATGCCTATTTTAGAAAGAATGGAACAATTTTTATTACACTATATGGAAGAAAGTTTTTTACCATGGTTATGGATTATTCAAGATATTTTCACAAAAAAGTATGTGCAGAAGCAAACCAGAGAAAATGCAATTGAAATGAAATTATTTAATAATGGAATTAGTTTGGTTGAAAAAATGAATATAGTTTGTGATTTGAGCGATGATATTAAAGAAATTATCTTAGAAGATGTAGAATATTTTATTGAAAATAAATTAAAAACCTATATTATCCAACCATATTGGGACATAGATGAGCATATCTTTGAGCATAGCTCTGAGCATAGCTCTGAGCATAGCTCTGAGCATAGCTCTGAGCATAGCTCTGATCATAGCTCTAAGATAGTTCGCGTAAGATTTTATAAACATGGAACTAAAATTATTGATAAAAGAACATTAACTTTGAGTATTGATATGGGAGTAATTACTGGTGAATTAGTTAAGAAAAGATTACCATTTCCACATGATTTAGAATATGAGAAAACATTTTGGCCCTTTTTAATCTTAACAAAGAAACGTTATGTTGGAAATAAATATGAATTCAATCCTGATAAATATAAACAAGATTACAATGGTATCGTATTGAAGCGACGTGATAATGCACCAATTGTTAAAGAAATTTGTGGTGGAATTATTAATCGTTTAATTGATGATAAGGATCCAGAAAAAGCCAGACAATTTACAGTTGATTGTATGAATAGTATGTTTAATAATGAATATAATATTAAATATTTCCTAACTAGTAAAACATTAAAAATGAAAGAAAGTTATGCAGATTGGACTAAAATAGCTCATGTAGTGTTAGCTAATAGAATTGCCATGAGAGATCCAGGTAATTGTCCTCAATCAGGTGACCGTATAGAGTTTGCAGCCATTCAATTAGCAAATGCAAACAAAAATACATTACAGGGAGAACGTATTGAAACTCCACAATATATCAAAGAAAAGAACTTAAAAATAGATTTTGAATTTTATATGACAAATCAGATTATGAATCCTGCATTACAATTTTTATCATTGGTAATTCCTAATGCAGAAGAAATATTTGATAAATTTAAAATTAAAATAGAAAATGAGAAAAAAGGAAGAAGTGATATTATGAGCTTTATTAAAAGAAAATAATATCCTTTATGTAATGTTTTCCTTAATGGAACATTATATTATAACCAAAACCAAAAAAAATATCTTAATATAGTATGTTTATTTATTCGACTGATATTATATTAATATCGCTTGTATTGACCGAATCAGAAATATTATGGTGTCTATTTCTGTGATTTCTAACTGATGAAACTGATGATGTAAATGAATTTGTATTATCAGTATTACTATCAGTTCCATCTGTATGAGCTGATGATGAAATATATGAACCAGCTGACATTTCAGATAATTCTTCTTCAACTTCTTCTTCTTCTAAATCTATTTCATCACTTTCTTTTTTAAACATTTTCTTAATTTGTTTGTTTTTCTTATCTGATTCTGAAGATTCAGAGCTTGTAGTTGATGATTCATCATCATCTTTATCTTCATCTCTTGAACGAATATGCTTTGATTTACCACCACCGGATTGTTTATTTTTTAATTTATTTAATAATTGATTATAAACATCAGAACTAATGAAAGGAGATGTTTCTGAAAAGTTATTATCATTATTATCAAGTGTTGTTGATTTTTCAAATAATTTATATAAATCATAATGTTCGCTTTCATTAAATAAAACTAATCCCTTTCTATTAATATTATTACTAATATTATTATTTGGATTAAGTTGATTGACTAATACTTTAGCATCAGCATTTAATTTATTCATATAAGGAATTGTACTGCTCATATCTTCTGTTTGAACTCCTTTGAAATCTAACAATAATTCATCTTTTTTAAATATTCCCATTATATATATTATATTAGAAATTTTATTTTAATAAAAGTTTTTAAATTAATATATTTAAATCTAAATGTTATTAAATGAAAGAAACTTTAATATTAATTGTGTTTATTATTGTATTTTATGTAGTATATATTATGAATGATTCATCTTTGGTTAAATTTAATATTGATGATAATTATGTATTAGTTAGAGATACTCCAAATAAAGAAGAGAGTGCCAAATTATTAAATGAATTAATAAATAGAATGTATGCTTTAAAAAACTATGTAGTTGATAATATAGATGAATATCCTGACTATAGATTATATATAGAACAATTTGACCGTAATTTTACTAAAAATAGAACAAAAATATATGAAACTAGTTTAAATTCAGAATATACATCATATTCAATTAATAAAGGAGAGGAATTAGTTTTTTGTATTAGAAGTAAAACTACAGGAAAATTACATAATATTAATTTACTTATGTATGTAGCAGTTCATGAATTAGCTCATACAGCATGTCCAGAAACAGGACATGGTGAATTATTTAATTACATTTTTAAATTTTTGTTACAAAGAGCAATTGAAAGAAATTTATATTATTATGAAAATTATTCAAAGAACCCAGTTGAATATTGTGGTATGAAATTATATACAAACATTTTAAATTAAATTATAATAATTATTTCTATTATTATTAATAATGATAATAGAAACTCCAATTAAAATTATTCATAAATTCAAAAATAATAATAGAAGAATTCAATATATTCAATATATTTTTATTGGATCAAATGTTGATGAAGATATATTAAATATATTAGAAAATATTAAAAATAAAACATTTTATGAATGTTATGATACTTTAAGTAAACAAAAATTAGACCGTTTAGAAAATTATTATGGTATTAAATGGTATACATTTTTTTATAATAAATATCATTTAACTGAACAATTTAATAATATTTTAAAAAATGCTAATAAAAGGAAAATATTAGAAACTAAGATGGGTAAGGAATGGGTAACATTTCATTTATCATCCCCATTACTTAAAAGAGTTACATATTCTTTTGCATCTACTTATTATGATTATTTAGTTACCAGAAATAAAATAAAAAGCGCTGTTAGAAAAGCAGAAATGGATTTTAGAACATATAAACCAGAAATGATTGATTTAGTAGGAGGTAATATAATGCAACCAGAAGAAGATAATAATGAAATGAAAGATTATAATATGGATGTTGATAAAGAAATTGATAAAGAGAATGAAGAAGATGAAGTTGAAGGAATGACAATGACTGCTGAAGATTTCGATGATGCAGTTGGAAATAATTTTAATTTAGAAGAATTAACTGATTTATATGGTAAAGAAAATGATGCAACTGATAAGGAAGTTAGAGATACAGCTATATTAATAGGTCAAGCAACTAATGATAAATCATTTGTTAAAAATATAGAAAAAATGGAAGTTGATTTTAATGATAAAATGGATGAAATTAGTTATGATACTAAATTAGAAGATGTATATAATAAAGTTTATATTAAAGAACAATTTATTTATATGGATGATAATATTAAAACCATAAGAAATAAAGTATGTGTATCAATTCCTATTAGTGAAAAATTCAGTATGAATCCTGATGAAGGTAGTATTAAATTATTACCTGAATACACTTATTTTTGGTCTGAATATAATAATTATAATAATAATACTAGTATTTTAGATCGTGTTATGTTAGGTCAAAAATGGATACGTAGAAATGAATTAGTAATGATTGATGTAAAGCCAAATGAAAATATAGCGGTTTATGAAAATTTACGTAACAATCTAAGTTATTTGAAAGATAGTTTTGGTATTAAGATTAAAAGGGAAGATGATGAATATTTAATTTTAAGAGATTATGAACAATTTATGGCAAATAATGAAATATATATGATTGATATACTAAATGAATTTGGGTTAAATTATACTAGTGAATCTAATAAAAAAAGAAATGTATATGAAGTTTATGTGAATATTTATTTCCCATTAATTAGTTTTGAAAGATTTGAAACAATTGTAGATCTATTAAATAATAATAATGATAAAGAACTTGAAAAAAATGTAAATAATTTTGGTTCAATTAAAAACGATACATCCATTGAGTATTATATACATGATGTTGTTGATAAAACAAAATTGACATTAAAAGATAATAAATTTAATAAATTCTTTCAACCAAATTATATAATTCAATCAATTATTCATTTAAACTTAAATAATCCAAAAAATTTAACAGGAACAATAAGTCAAGAAAAATATAATTTATATAAAATATTTGATAGTTTTGTTGTATCAGAAGAATATCCATTCATTCAATATCAAACTCCTGATTCACAATTAACATACAAATTCTACACAAAAACAAAAAAAATAGATGATGTTGAGGTTTTATCTAAATGGTTTGAGAATGCTCCTTATGGGATTTCTTTTAAAATTAAAATGTCAGAAATAGAGAATAAATATATTTCTATTAATTTAAATGAAAATGGTAGAATGGAATATAAAATTACATGGAAAGAAGAAGATATGGCAACTATTGATAAAATTAAAGAATCTTATAAATATGTAAATAATTTATTATTAAAAATTAATAGTGAAAATAAGAAAATTAAATTTATATTACCAGAAGATGAAAATTATAAATATGCTTTTATTAATACAATTCAAAAAGTTTCATTTGATGAAAAATATAAAATAAATCATAATGATTTATCTGATTTTAGTAGATTTTTTTATACATATATTGCCCTTATGATTGAACCGCGTAAGAGAGTATCTAAAACTAGTAGCGAAAGGAGTGATAGCACTGAATTTAGCAAATATGGAACATATCTAAGATATAAAAGAATTAGTAATTATGAAAATAAAACTAAAATGCATCTTAGAATGTTATATTTTTTAAGAAATTATGAAATAACAGATAAAGAATTAATTGATGAAATAGCTAAACAATTTAATATAACTAATGAATCGGCTGCTGAGGAATTAGATATTGTCAGAAAGAAATATGGAAAGGTATTAGGAAAAATAAAGAAATCATTATCTAAAATGGGTATATCGTCCTTACCAAAATCAAAACCTCCTGGTATTGGTATTGATATTCAAGGTAGAACACCTGATAATTATAAAATACGTATAGCTGGCGCCCGTAGTAGAGAACAATTAGATGAAATTATTAATTTTATTAAAGTTTTATTATATTTATATGTTGAAATCTATATTAATAAAAATTCAAAATATATGAAGATTAAAGAAATGTTATCAAAACTTTCTAAAATAGCTAAAAGAAGAAATAAAGTTAATGATATTGTAAATTATGAAGCAGGTACATCTGCTATTAAACAAACTATTGCATTAGATAAAAAGAGATTAGGGTTTAAACCAGAAGAAGGTCAAAATCAATGGTCTAGAAATTGTCAAAATAGTGGTGATAAAATTAGACAACCATTAATTATATCTTCTGATAATATCAAAGAATTAATTAAAAGAGGTTATAAATTAAATGATAAAACAGGTAATTATGAAAAGAAAATGGTTGTAAGCGAAAAAGGAAAGAAAAGAGAAGTTGTTATTAAAGCAATTAAATTATCAACTGATAACGGTTCATATAATTTTCATACATGTGACCCTGATCATAATAATAAATATAGTTTCATAGGCTTTTTATCAAAGAGTAATAATCCAAATGATTTATGTATGACATGTTGTTATAAAAAAGATCAAAGTGATACAACAAATAAAAAGAAATTGACTTATTTCAATCAATGTGTTGGTCAAAAAGCAAAGGAGGTTGAAGAAGATAAACCAAAAGAAGATTTAGGAGATAAGGTTTATATTTTACAGGAGACAAATAAGGTTCAAGATGGTCGTTTTATCTTTTTACCAAAATATCTCAATCAGTTTTTTAATACAGTATGGAAGAATAATTATATTATTAAAAATCATTATTTAGTTGAATCTAATACAGGATATTATTTTAAATATACTATTAAACATCCTCAATTTAATTTCTTGGCAGCTATTTCAAATGTATTTAATATATCAATAAATGATATCAAAGAATTAGCAATAAAAGCAGTAGATAATGAAAATATATTTACTTATTTAAATAATGGTGATATTAAAAGTATGTTTAAAGATAAAGAAAACTATATGAATTATATTAAAAATAGTAATTATATCGAATATGATATTATTGGTGAGTTATTATCAATACCTGGTGTTTTAACTGAAAATGGTTTATTTTATTTTATGTTTGATAAAAAAATAAAAATTATTAAAAAGGCATTAGAAAAAGATGTTATAGTAGAAAATTATTATTTACAATGTTTAAATTATGAAAATTATTATAATATTAATGAAAATAGAGATTATTTAATTTTAATAAAAGATGGTAAATATTATTTTCCAATATATAATGTTAAAAAGGGTACTAAAGATAAAAAAATTATTTTAACCAAAAAATATAACAATAATAATACTATTATTGATGAATTAAAGAAATATTATGGTTTGAGTTGTATTGAAAGTTTCATGTTTAAAATAAATAAAACTTATAATATAACTGCTAAAACTATTTATCAAATTAAAGATATTAATATTAAAAAACAAATTGTTGATATGAGAAATAAGGTCAGATATTTAAAATTAGATACTGGTTTATTATTACCAGTTAAACCATCTGGAACTATATTTGATATTGATAATAATATTAATATTACTAATATTACTAATATTAAATCATCTGATTTATTAGGATTAGATGAAACAATTAAATTATTAAATAAATTTAATAAATTAGCACCGGAATTAAATTATATTCCAAAGAATGTTTATTATAATAATCATATTAAAGATAAAACTGGAGTTTATAGATACAATATAACTTCATTATTATTGTTAAACAATTTAATAATTCCAATTAAGAATGAGCTTGTTTCAGCAACATCATTTAAGAAATATGGATTAGGTTATGAATTTCAGTCATTAGAAGAAGTTATTGATAATGCTATAAATAATAATGATATTCCATATGATAATAGAACAATTAATATTAAAAATAGATTATATAGAAATGAAGCATATAATTTATTCAGATTAGAATTATCAATGTATTTACAAAATAATCAATCATTACTTAATAATATAATTGGCATAGTAAGAAATCCTCATATAAATAAAAAGAATAAAAGAAAAGAGTTAATGAGCATATTATTAAATATGGTTGAGACTAAAGGTAAATCAAATAAATTTATAGAAGTAGTTAAAGAATTACCAGATTTAACCAATTTTAATGTATCTAATATTAGAGAATATTGCGCTGTTAATAAAAATAAAGATAAATGTAATGCTAATTTACATTGCTCTTTTATAAATAATACATGTAATTTTGTTATGTTTAAAAATGATTTATTATCTAATATATCTAAATTAATAGAAGAATGTATTATGGATGGAATTAAATTTAAGGAAATTATACAAGAAGAAAATTATTATGTAAGTGACATTGTTGATTATACTGTATTTAGTGATAGACCAAATCAAAAGATTATAAAAACTTCTAATTTTAACATTAAGAAAATAATGACTGAATTATTTGGTAAAAATAGTATACCTCAATTAGGAAAACGTCGAATTGGTAAACAAGAAATAACAATTGATGTTGATATACCAGAAGCAGTTGAATTAGGAAAAGAAGTTATACAACAAATTATTAGTAATAAAAATAGTATAATTAGGGCATATGTTAATTGTTATTATTGGATGTTAAATCCATTATATGATAAAGAATCTAGAAATTTAGGATATGAATCTGAGTTACAAGATAGATTAACTAATTTGTTTAAAGCAAATATGATAGATTATTTGGTTGGTAATGTTTTTAATGAAGAATTAAAGAAAGACTTAACTAAATATATAGAATTGGATAAAAATTTATTATCTAAAAATATATTTACAGGAACTTTAAGTAGATTAAGAAAAAATAATTATAATACAGATGGTATATTAGAATTAATTTTATTAAGTTATATGTTTCCATATCCTATTGTAGTTTATGATAATTATAATGTAGTTCGTTATATATTTTCATCTGGTCCAGTTAGTGTAAATGAAAAAACAATAGAAAAATATACAAGTAGTACTATGTTAAATAAAACTATTTTTATTAAATTTGATTTTGAGGGGACAAATGTAATTCCAAAAAAGATATATTCTATATTTCATAAATGATTTATTTAATAAATATTTTCTTTATATTATTAGTATATAGACATGGTTGATACATTAATCAACCTTCAAAGAAATAATATTAAAATGGATAAATTATTATCTGAAAAAGACTTGAGGCGTGTATTTAATAGAACAGGTGGGATTACTAATAATACTAATGAATGCATTTTATGGAAAGGTTATATTACTCATAATAAAATAGACTACATTAATTTTTATTTTAATGGAAAAAAATGTGCTCTACATCGAATTTTATATATAAATTTTAAAGGCAATTTAAATGATAATGATTATTTAGAATTTATTTGTGCTGATAAATTAAATAAAGGAAGATGCTGTAATATAAATCATATTGTTAAAAAAAGACATTATAAAAAATCAGTTAGTAATAATAATTTAATAACTAATTATGGAACTAGTTCTGGAATTAGTTCTAGAACTATAAGTCCGAATAGTTCTGGAACTAATTCTCCGAATATTAATATGGTATATTTTGATTAAATTTTTAATTATAATAAAATTAAATCTAAATTTTATTATAATGAGTTCCAATGGGGGTTTTCCACCTTTAAAAATAATTAAAAAAGAACATATTGATAGTAAAATAATAACGCGTAAAGAAAAGGATAAAATTAAAGAAAGACCTTTAAATATTAAAAGTATATTATCAGATTCAATCGTTAAACCAATGATTGATTTAAATAAACCATCTCAAGAAAGAATTGTTGATACATTATAATGTTTAATCTAAATCTGTTGGTTCACAAGGTTCCATAGTTTCACAAGGTTCTATAGTTTCACAAGGTTCCATCTGTTTATCTTTGATTTTAGCTTCTTCTAATTTCTTTTCTAATTTTTCCATATTTTCTTTATATTGAACCATATCTACTTTTAATTCTTTTTCCATAAAATTATCCATGTCTTTCTTTAAGGCATTGATATCATCTTCTGTTTTAACTGAATTAATCTTTGATACCATGTCAGCAAGTGGCATTAATTTACTAAAATTAAATGGATTAGCTTTTTGTTCTTCTTCTTGTTTACCAACATCAATATCAGCAGTGCTAAAATTATCATCTATAATAACTGGTTCTTCTTTCTTTTCTTCTGTTCCAAATCCTGCCATATTATTCATACCTTTTCCTAATAAACCACCCATACCACCTAATATTTTATCAATTTCAACTTCACCGTTTTCAATCTTGCTTCCATATTTAGAAGTAATCATCTCAGTTATACCCATAATACTTTCAAATGGGTTACCTTTATTTGAAACAACATTTTGAAATGAACCAATAATATCATCTAACATATTATTAGTTGTACTATTAACATCAGCATTTAATACATTTTTAAATATATCATTTTTAACATTGGCTGATGATGTTTGACGCATTTTTTTTAAAGTTTCTTTTAATAAATTAATTCTATCTGAATTATTATTATTTATTCTTTCTAATTGAATATATAAATTAAATAATAATTCCCATAATTTATTTTTAACTGCATCTGTTTGATTATTAAAAATTTGCTTTAAACTTAAACTTTCATCATATAAACTGATTGATAAATTATGGGTTTCAACTGTTTTTGCAGAAAATACTTTTATTTTAGCCATTGCAAAAATAGAAAATAAGTCATCTTGATTGAGTGATTTATAAAATGTGTTCAAACGTTGTTCAATATTATTATTATAAGATGATGTATCATTACCTGTAAGACTATTTACTGTTTCTGAGAAGTCATTAAATATACTAATACAGTTTTCCATATAAATATATCTATATTATAGTTTTTAAATAATTTACTAACTCAAACAAATTTAATAAAAATTATATTATTATATTATCTTTATAAAACGAATAATCGCATATTAATATTTATATGGTATTACATCTACATCTTAAAATACAGATACAATAGCATATCAATATTAATATTAATATTTATATGGTATTACATCTGGATTATTTGTAACTCTTGGTAACATTTTATAGTATTCGCTTTCATAATTATCTTTTGTTTTAAAATCATCATCTTCATCAAAAGTTTCTCTTGTTTTTTCTTCCAATTGTCTTAATTCTTCTTGTGCCTTTTTAAATGCTTCTTTTTTATGTTTATTATCTAAATATAAATGAATTAATATTAATACAGCAGACAATATTATTATAATAGGTAGCCAATTTATTTTAACTGTATTCATAATAGAATTAAAGAATTTATTAAAATAATTATTGTTTGCAAAATAATTTTTTTTTAAAATTTTTTTAATAACTTTTCTACTAATCAATTGTGGTTCCATATAATATATATTATATATTATATATTATATTATCCCTCCATTTTAAGCAAGAAATTAATTAATATTATATTTAGAATATAATTTAGCATAATCTTCAAAAAATTTAATAAATGTATCTTTCTTTAATTTTTTTAAATAATCATAAAACATTGGACCTAATTTATTAGCTTGTAATGTTTTAAATGCACCTATTTCTTTATTATTTTCATATAATGTGATTTTATTAAAATCATATTTTATTTTTAATGGTGTATCTGACTTTTGCTCAGTCTTTTGCTCAGTCTTTTGTTCAGTCTTTTGTTCAGTCTTTTGTTCAGTCTTTTGTTCATTCTTTTGTTCTGGCTTTTGTTCTGGCTTTTGTTCTGGCTTTTGTTCTCCTTTTTGAACAGTTTTTTGCTCAGTCTTTTGCTCAGTCTTTTGCTCAGTCTTTTGCTCAGTCTTTTGCTCAGTCTTTTGCTCAGTTTTTTGAACAGTTTTTTGTTCATTTTTTGATTTATTTTGTTCTGTTTCAGAATCACTTTCTATTTCTTCAGTAACTTGTTTTTTATGTAAATCTTCATACATGTCAGTAGAGAATTTTTTATTAATATATTTTATTGTTTCATAAATATGATGATTAATATCATTTTCTTTAATATGAGATTTATTAATTTGAACTTGAAATTCTCTATCTAAATTACTATTAAATGTAATTAAATGTCTTGGGAGAGCAATATAATCTTTTTTAGCATGATCACCTGAATTTGGATAAGGAATTTTAAAATGGTCAATTAATTTTTTATTTCTTTGAATATACCGCCCACCCATGTTTAAATTTTGTTTTCTTTTAGTGATATTATCATCATCATCGTCGTCATCATCATCAGTTTTCTCAATTTTCCATTCTTTCATATAAACACTTCTAACAATAATATTACCTTTACTTATAGTTGTATTTAAATAACTATTATCAGATTGAATTAATTTTGGTTTACTTTTACTAGTATCTAAGTAAACTTTTGTTTTTTTCTTCTTAGGATTATCAAAATAACAAATTAATTTATCTGAATTAGTATTTTTTCTAACATCAATAATAGTTTCTCTTCTTAAATTTTCAGGAACAATTTCCCATTGGATAGGGTCCAATGGTTTAACTATTAATTCTTTATCATTTATTATGAATGATAAAGAACAATCTTTAAAATATGAATAATATCTTTGACCAAATAATGACATAATATCATCAATATTATGAATAATATTTTTATAAATATTTTCATCACATGGAATAATATCAATTGTTCCATAATTATCAATATTATATTTATTCCAAATATCCTCACCATTTCTAGTTATTTCATGAGGAATAGGATTATAATTATTGTCTAATACTGCTGTTTTCCAATCTGCTTTTATTTCAAATAATTGTGAATTTGCTTCTCTCTTTTTAGAAATAGTTTTAGAATAATTATTATGTTGAGTAAAATGAATTTTAGAATGTTTACTACCAATACCAAAGTATCCAGCACGATCATCATTTGCATCTTGACGATTATGAAGAATATAACATTTTTCTAATTCATTATTATCCATTCCAATTCCATTATCAACAAATAAAATTACATTTTTTAATTCATTTAACTTGTCTAATAAATATATTTTAATATTAGTTGCATTTGCACCAAGTGAATTATCAATTAATTCACCTATGCAATCATTTGTATCAAATCCTGAATCCAACATATTCTTGATCAATCCACCGATGTTAATACTGTTTTTTGTTGACATTATATAATATAAATTATTTTTATATTATTATTTTATCAATTTTTTATAAAAAAATAGTAATAAGATTCTATAATATCCAAAATTATAAATTTAAGTTTAAAAATAAAATATTAATATTATATAATGACTTCAAATGATAATAAAAATAATTTGGATTATATGTTGGATCCATCTCATAGCCGTCTAACTGTATTTCCTATTAAAGAATTAGACATATGGGAAATGTATAAAAAAATGCAGGCTGCATTTTGGACTGCTGAAGAGATTGATTTTAGTAAAGATTATGATGACTTTAAAAAATTATCATCTAATTCCCAACATTTTATTAAAATGGTTTTAGCATTTTTTGCAGCCAGTGATACTATTGTTAATATGAATTTAGGTAAACGTTTTATTAATGAAGTCACTGTACTAGAAGCACAAATTTGCTATCAATTCCAAACTATGATTGAATCTGTCCATAGTGAAGTTTATTCATTAATGATTGATAATATTATTCGTGAGAAAGAAGAAAAAGAAAAATTATTAAATGCATTAGATAATTATGATTGTATTAAAAAGAAGGCTGATTGGGCACTTAAATGGGTTGAAAGTGATGCTCCATATGTTCAACGAGTAATTGCTTTTGCTTGTGTTGAAGGTATATTTTTTTCAGGTAGTTTTTGTGCTATCTTTTGGTTAAAGAAACAAAATGTTATGCCTGGATTATGTGATTCTAATGAATTAATTAGTAGAGATGAAAGTATGCACACCAACTTTGCATGTCTTATAAAAACAAAATGTACTACAAAATTATCTCAATCTGTCGTTCATGAAATGTTCAAGGATGCTGTTAGTGTTGAAAAGGAATTTATATGCAAATCACTTCCAGTATCATTATTAGGTATGAATGATAAATTAATGAGTAATTATATTGAATTTGTAGCTGATAGATTATTAGTTACTTTAGGATATGAAAAAATATGGAATACAAGTAATCCATTTGATTTTATGGAAAGTATAAGTATGACAGGTCATAGTAATTTCTTTGAAACAAGACCAACTCAATATCAAAAAGCAGCAGTTTTAAATACTGGTCGTGATAATGTATTTGAATTACATGAAGATTTCTAATAAAATTAGAAATCTATATATTATTTATAATTTTAATAAAAAAAATTAATCATGATTATTTTCTACAAAATCAATAGCTTTCAACAGAATGTCTAAATTAGATGAACTTGTTATATTTTTATCATCATACATAGGTTCCATAATATCAGCGTATGGGTGCCACAATTTCATGCGTTTACTATAATATTTAAACGTAAATTCTGAGTTTTCTTCAAAATAATAATTAAAGTTATTGTCAATACTTATATTTGTACTAGACATAAAAATATAATATTACTAATATGTTTATTTTATTTCAATTTTTCTCATAGTAAAATTATTATAATAACATACGGGTTTATAGTGGTTTCAAATTTTATGATAATCCCCTATTCAAAATCTATAAGATTTTGAATATGTGAATCAATTTTTTATATCAATAAACCAAGGGTTATTAGTTGCGTGGACAAACATAAAAATATAGTAATAATACTACCGTAATGATAACCAAAGGTTTATTAATGTTCGTAATATAATCATGGTACATTACGGTAATAGTTGTCCATATTATATCATCCACAAGTGAAAGGATAATTAAATAAAAAATAATCTTAAAATAAATATTATTTATTAATATGATTTTTTTTATTTTTCTAATATTATATATATGTCAGGAAAAGGTCATTTAACTCCAGGTTCAGGTACACCAACAGGTGCATCCTGTCGTGGTAAAAAAAATACACCAGGCATGGCTGGTGTGTCTGGTGTAGCAGCTACACCATCCCCAGCCGGTAGAGGAACACCAGTACCAGCCAGTAGAGGAGCACCAGTACCAGCCAGTAGAGGAGCACCAGTACCAGCCAGTAGAGGAGCACCAGTACCAGCCAGTAGAGGAGCACCAGTACCAGTCAGTAGAGGAGCACCAGTACCAGCCAGTAGAGGAGCACCAGTACCAGCCGGTAGAGGTATGGTAATGGCTACTGCACCAATTGTTGGACCTGGCCCAGTTGTTCCTAAACAAATAGCTATTTTAAGTTCTACTCAAATACAAAATATTGGTAATTTTGCAACACCTGCTGATTTTAATAATCCAGCTGGACATCAACGAATTGAACAAATTGTTGATAATTTTGTTAAAATGGTTTTAAGTGCATATGTTTATGATTCTGGTAATCCTCAACCTAAAATTTATAATAATGAACCAATACAACCAGGTTTTGTTCCACCACCAGGTCCATCACATACAAGAACATTTGGTTATTATACAGTATACAAGGTATTTAGTGAATTATTTGACACATTTTTACAAACACCTACTGTAGCACCAATTGTTGCACAACTTAATCCAGTTGTTATACAAAGAATTAAAAGAATGATTAGTAGATATATTACTCCACCACATAGTAGTGGTGCTATGATAATTTATAATGGAACATCACCACTTGATGGACCACTTGGAATTCCTAATAAAGGAGGTGCAAAGTATAATTATTCAGAATTGGTCAACTATTTTAATGATTTAATACCAATTGCATTTGATTTTATGAGATTACATTGTTTTGATATAATAAATGATTTAACTAATATTAATTATTTAAGATCCGCTAAAATATGTTATGGTATGTCAACTTTATATCATTTTTACTATGATATTTTTACTATAAATCATGATAATACAAAAGGAGCTACAAATATACCAGTTTATGCTGCGTCTAAACATTCAGGTTTAGCTAATAATAATGTTCAAACATTTTTATGTTCTACATTTATAGAATTAGGTATTCAATCATCTGCAGAACAATTATTATCATTTGAATTACAAGGAACTGGAGATATGTTAGATATTATAAATGGTAAATTATATGAAATTAAAAACTCAAAAGATGGTTGTAACCGTGCAGATTTAGATGTTAATAAATTTTTTGATTACAAAGCTTTTCTTCCTAATATTAATGACCAATATATATTTGGTAATGATGTTAGAAAGATACATAATTGTATTCATTCTAATAAAACTAATATAAATAATCAATCTAAAACATCATTCCCTTTTAAATTTTATTATCCAAATAAAGTTAGACGCTCAGTAGGTACTCCCTTACCTCCAGGTGGTGTTGATATGTATAAAAATTTAAGAACAAATCAAACTTATAATATGGACCCAATAACTAATGCCAATGATACAGTTAGTAATATTTATAATAATCCACCTGATATATTTTCAGTAACTAACTGGAATAGAAATGTATTTGTTATTGAAAAAGATATTTTAGAAGGTATTAATGGTATTATTGCTACTATTAGAAATATACCATCTGTTATAGGTGATGTATATACTTTTAATCCTATATTAAATTCAAATTGTAGTGACTTAACAAATGCAAATCCAGAACGTAGATATTCAGCACAAGGTATAGTAGCTATTGATCCAGCATATCCTACCAACTATAACTTTTATTATGATTATGCAAATACATTAGATAGATTTATTGATAATGGTTCATGGTTTAGATGTAATTCATGGTGGTATGATGATGTACGTAAAGTACCACCAGCAGATGTAGTATGTGCAGGTCTTAGTTTACGCCAAATATTTGATAATTCAATGAATTTTTTTAGTGCTTTATCATCTTATAGATTTTTATTAAATAAGATAAATCCTACATTTAGTACAATTATGAATTTACCAAATTATAATGAATTAGATAATTTCATACAACCTTTAACTAACATTAAACAATTTCTATTACAATTTGATGAAAAAAATCTATCAAATCCAACTAATATACGTGCAATCAATTTAGCACAAAATTTATCAGCAGACCAATCTTTTTATGATGCTTCAACTTCATATCATAATTTTATTAATGTATTATTAGCTCCTTTACAAGCAGGTGACATTTTTGAACCAAACTATAATAATAAATTAGAATTATTATTAGATTATTTAAATAAATTAAATAATAAAAAAACTATATTTGAAAATTTTATGAGCAATGATGAACCACAATATCTTATTCAATTTATAAATGAATTAAATGAATTAATTATTAATACTAGAACACAATATGAAACTTTGTATGATCCATTATATAATTTATGTATTAATATTATTAATTTACATCAAAATATTGATAATATATATAAACTGGCATCACATATTATTAAAACTTCTAGAGTACAAGATAATAATCAATATATCCCTAATTTTGAACCCAATTTTAATACATTTAACGAAATATATACAAGAAATATATATTCAACTGTTGGTAATAGAATTAATGGATTAGATTTAGAAATTAGAACTCTTTTAGATAACGAATTAGCAGTTGCATTAAGAGTACATAAATTTCTAAATATTGATCTTAATTATTTTCTTGATGAAAGAACTATTGACCAATTATATTTAGGCATTGGAATTGATGCAGTTGAATTATCAAATGCTTATTCTACTTTATTAACATACTTAAGTTTAATTAAAGATTTAGTTATAAATGACATATTATCTATTTATGGGATTAAATATCCTTCTGATATGATGGATATAGATGATTTAAAAAATAATTTAATTATTATAGCTAAAGCAGTTGATGCAAATAAAGCACCATTGGCACAATTAGATGAATTTGTCAGTAATAATTTTAATAATGGTGTTCCATTACCCCATGTAATAGATATGAATTCCTTTAATACAGATAATATAAGAAATTACGATGAAAATGTTTATAATTATGAATTAAGACAAATAGAAGTCGCATGCCTTGAAAGTGCAATTATTACAAATAAATTTAATAAAATATTAAATGAATTTGCTAGTATAGGTAACGTTTCATATAGTAAAATATATGATATAACACATGTCTTAGATAAATTTCCTACATTAAAACAACAAGAAATTGATGCAATTGAAAAATTATTACATACAGAAAGAGTACGTGATATTATATTAGATTCTGGTTTATTTGTGGAAGAATATGTTGAGGATGAAGATGAATCTACTGGTATTGCTCCACCTTCTGGCCAAGAAGATGTAGAATTAAGTGGTTTATTAAGTCAATTAGGATTAAAGAAATACTTGAAATATAAGAAGAAGTATTTATTATTAAAAGAAAAAGTTGATCAACTTAAGAAAAGAAAATAAGTTTTTAGAAAATAAGTTTTTATTATAAATATATAAATATAAATTTATATATTTAATAATATAATGAACTCTACAAATAATTTGCAATCTAATTTGCAATCTAATTCACATTCTATGTATGTTATTAAAAGAAATGGAGAAAAAGAAAAAGTGATGTTTGATAAGATTACTTTACGTATTAGTAAATTAATTTATGAAAATGAAGAAGAATATATTGATCCAACAATGATTGCTATGAAGGTTATTAATAGTATTTATAGTGGAATAACTACTGAAGAATTAGATTTAGAATCAGCTAAAATTTGTAGTAATATGGTTACTATTAATCCAATTTATGGACGTTTAGCTGGTCGTATATTAGTTAGTAATTTACATAAGAAAACATTAAATAATTTTGTAGATAAAATGGTAATGATACAACAAGATTGTGATCTATTAGATAATCAGTGGTTAGAATGGATAGTTGAAAATAAAGATGCAATCAATAATATGATTGATTATAATCGTGATTATTATTTTGATTTCTTTGGATACAAAACTTTAGAAAGAAGTTATTTATTAAAAAATCATAAAAGTGGTTCATATTATGAAAGACCACAGGATATATTTATGAGAGTAGCTTCTCATTTAAATATGGGTAATTTAGATAAAATTAAAATTACTTATGATTTATTATCAACCAAAGCTTATACTCATGCATCACCAACTTTATTTAATGCAGGAACTAAAAGACCACAACTTAGTAGTTGTTTCTTATTAAATACCAATGATAGTCTTGATGGTATTACTAAGACATGGGATAGAGTAGCTCAAATATCTAAATGGGCTGGTGGTATCGGATTACATGTGAGCAATATTAGAGCTAAAAACAGTATAATTCGTGGAACAAATGGGACATCATCCGGTATTATTCCTATGCTTCAAGTATATAATAACATTGCTCGTTATATTAATCAAGCTGGAAAACGTAAAGGTAGTTTTGCTATCTATTTAGAGCCACACCATGCTGATATTGAAGATTTTCTTGAATTAAGAAAGAACACTGGAGCTGAAACAGAACGTGCACGTGATTTATTTTTAGCTTTATGGGTTAGTAATCTTTTTATGGAACAAGTTGAAAAAGATGAAGATTGGTATCTTATGTGTCCTGATGAATGTCCTAATTTAAATGAAGTTTATGGAGAAGAATATAATAAGTTATATTGGTCATATGTTGAACAAAAGAAATATAGAAAAGTAATTAAGGCACGTAAATTAATGGAAAAAATTATGGATAGTCAATTGGAAACTGGAACCCCTTATATTAGTTATAAAGACCATGTTAATGAAAAATCAAATCAAAAAAATATCGGTATTATAAAGTCATCAAATTTGTGTAATGAAATAAATATTGTAAGTAATGATGAAGAACATGGTGTTTGTAATTTGGCATCAATTTGTTTAAATAAGTTTTTGAAACCATTTGTATCAAATATGACATGGACTATTTATACAAAACCAAATTGTAAATATTGCAAATGGGCAAAGAATTATTTTAAATTTAGAGGTTATGATTATATTGAAAAAGAATTAAATGAAGAAACTAGAAACTTTTTAATAAAACATAAAGAACAACGTTTTGATGGTAAAGAATCCAATTCTATCATTAATGATAATAATAATTGTACAGATGGAGCTTGTAACTACCAAAAGATTTCTTATCCACAAATATTTTATGGGGAAGTTCATATTGGTGGATTTGATGATATGATACAATATACAGCAGATGATTATGATTATCAAGAATTATGGGAAACAGCATATATTGCAACTATTAATTTAGACCATGTAATTGATATTAATTATTATCCAACACCTGAAACAAGATGCTCCAATTTACGTAATCGTCCTTTAGGTTTAGGTATTCAAGGTTTAGCTGATACATTAGTTGGTATGAAAACACCATTTGAAAGTGATATAGCAATTAGATTTAATAAGAATGCAATGGAAACAATATATCATGCCAGTTTAACAGCTAGTATGAATATGGCTCATGCTCGTCATGATGATATGAAAGAATTTATTGAATATTATAATAATAAAAATATCAATATCCCAGAATATTATGAAAGAAATTTTAAATTAGAAGATGAAGAAATGAATGAAATTTACCATATGCATAAAATAAATAAATGTGAAATGAAATTAACTTCTCATTATGGTGCTTATAGTAGTTTTATAGGAAGTCCTGCAAATCAGGGTTTATTACAATTTGATTTATGGAAGGAAGAAGGTTCTGTATGCAATTGGGGTAATGTTAGAGATGGTATTAACGAATATGGATTAAGAAATTCATTACTTGTAGCATTAATGCCAACAGCTTCTACATCACAAATTATGGGTAATAATGAATGCTTTGAATGGTTTACCAGCAATATTTATACTCGTAGAACATTAGCTGGTGATTTTTCAATTGTTAATAAACACCTAGTTGCAGATTTATTATCAATTGGAGAATGGAATGAAGATAAAAAACAAATAATTATTGCAAGTGATGGTAATGTAAACAATTTAGATATTCCATCAAGCTTTAAAGAATTATATAAAACAATTTGGGAAATAAAGCAAGTATGGGTTCTTAAACATGCACGCGCTCGTGCACCATTTGTTGATCAAACTCAAAGTATGAATATCTTTATGGCAGTTCCTGATTATAATAAGTTATTAAATTGTCATATGTGGGCATGGAAAAATGGATTAAAAACAGGTATGTATTATTTAAGAACCAAACCAGCAGAAGGAGCAATGAAAGTAACAGTTGATCCAAATTTACAAAAAGAATATCAAAAGAAAATCAATAATAAAGATGATTTATCAGCATGTGAGTCATGCTCAGCATAATTATTCAGCATAGATGTTCAACATAATTTATGAAATTATAATAATTATTATAATTTCATAATGTTTATAATGTATTTATTATAATAATTTCATAATGTATATAATGTATATAATGTATTTATTATAATAATTATAATAATTTCATAATGTATTTATTATAATAATTATTATAATTTCATAATGTAAATTAAAACATAATATGGTGGCATATTATTATGTGATTCTGTTTCATATTGTGGTGGATTACTTCCAGGTTTTAATTTACCCCCTATTTCACCAGTAATATGTGGATAATTAAGTGGATCAGCATCACTATTAAAAGGAACACCTTGTTCTGAACGTACATTATCTGTACCAACCCAAGTATCACGACGACCACACCTATCGCCAACGCATCCTACATTTCCCCACGATATTGAGTGAGAATGTCTTGGTATTTGTTCTATAGTTAATGTATGCTTTTCTGAACCATCTTGCTCATCTAATGTTCTTTGTGATATAATATTATTTTTTGTATCAGTAAATGTTTCAGGATTAGAACCTAATACAAATCTACCTCTTAAATCAGGTGTTTGTATTCCTTCATCTGATTCACTAAAAATTCCATATGCATCCATAGTATATTTTTTACCATTACATGGGGCCCAACCTTTAGGAATATTTTCTAATGATGCCCATGCTAAAACCATATATCTAGGAAATATTTCCATTATATTACTATTTTTGTTTAGAAAAGTAACATCACCATTAACTTGTAAATTGCCAGATATTTGACAATTTCCATGAATTTGAGCAATTGAATTTACATCTAAAGATGAGGTTGTTATATTATTAGCTACTCCCACATTATTATTTACTTGTAAATCTGTAGTGGTTGTTTTATTACTTACTCCGACATTATTATTTACATCTAAAGATGATGTTGTTATATTATTAGTTACTACCACATTATTATTTACTTCTAAATCTGTAGTGATTGTTTTATTAGTAACTTCTAAATCTGTAGTGATTGTTTTATTAGTTACTTCTAAATCTTTAGATTTTGTATTATTAGTTACTTCTAAATCTGTAGTGGTTGTTTTATTAGTAACTTCTAAATTTGTAGATTTTGTATTATTAGTAACTTCTAAATCTTTACATTTTGTATTATTAGTAACTTCTAAATCTTTAGATTTTGTTTTATTAGTTACTTCTAAATTTGTAGATTTTGTATTATTAGTAACTTCTAAATCTTCAGTTTTAGTTGTTCCAGATACAGTCAATGTTCCTTTATCAGTATTCTCAAATGTTTCTCCAGATGTAGTTGGTAATTTAGATATATATAATTCTTTAACATATGTTTTATCCTTTAATAATATACCATTATCATTTTTATCAATCATAGTATCAAGATGTGTCATTTCTTTTGAATATCTTGCTAGTATATCAGTATCTATATCTGTAAATTGTTTAATAACTAACTCTATTTTATTGTTTATTTTTGAATTTAAGTTAATATAAGAACCACTGATTGATATTAACATAATAACTAATGTTATAAATAAATAGATATCAAAATTTCCAAAATATTTTTCCATTATAAAACTCATATATATTATAAATAGATTTATATATTTTTAATTTGAAAATAATGTATTCAATATAAATAAAATTTATAATTTCATAATGTATTCAATATAAATAAAATTTATAATTTCATAATGTATTCAATATAAATAAAATTTATAATTTCATAATGT
>JACCDO011903072.1_pt1 | contig 31968 bp, 19 predicted proteins | sample 7446101 | NCBI WGS metagenome assembly JACCDO01 (sample SAMN15323440, study PRJNA562643) | freshwater metagenome | isolation source: river surface water | place: USA:Blue River Watershed | collected 2017-08-16 | reverse complement strand
CTGATGGCCGGTTCTGATGGCGACAAGTTTGATTTGCTGTTCCCCAATGCCTTAGATAGCCAAAACCGCATTGTGCCGGGGGCCGCCTTGCGCTTGCCGGGGGCCGCGTGGCAGATGGATGCGGAGGGGCCGGTCGGTAAAAACACCTTGTTAGTGTTGGTGTCTGACAGTCCCCGAGATTTTAGTAGTGCCGGTTTTAAGCCCCAGGATGGTTTTTTGGTGGGGCAACAGGTGGCGGCCAAAGACATTCAGCTCGTGACCTCGAAACCGGGGCCGCAGCGCTGTATGGACGGCGATGCTAGTCAGCGCTGTGGTGTGGGCTCGGCGGCCTATGGCGCTGCCCTGTTGACTGTAGAAGAAGTGCAATAAGGAGCTGCCATGACACTCTCGCGCCGCTATCGTGCCGCCTGTGCGGCCTTGGTTTTACTCTGGAGTAGCAGCCAGCCCTTAGTCGCCCAGGCTCGGGACGCCGAGCCTGTGGAGCCGAAATTTGCTTGGGGCGTACTCATGAATATCGCCTTCAAAATCGGTAGCTCTATGTTTACCGATTGGCTCATGGACAAGCTCACCAAGGAAGTCAAAGACAAAGAGACGGTCAATAAGCTCTTAGATAACGCGGGCTTGGCGGGAATTGTGCCCTTGTTGGAGTTGTTGCCACTGGGTACGAAGTCCGTGGGCTGGCAAGACAATGTGAGCGTGGGCGAGGTACAAACGCCGTTTACGGTCAAGCAAGGCCAGGAAAGTTGTCAGGGCGCCCATGTGGCGATTGTGGGTTTTGATTCACAAGGCAAGCCCTTGGGCGTGCGTCCAGTGAGTAGTGGTTTTCGCAGCGGTGATCGCATCAAGCTCAAGCTGCTGGCTACCTTTGATAGCGTGGTGGTGATTGAAAACATCAACGCTCAAGGCAAACGCCAGCAAATTTATCCCCCCGCACCGGGGGAGGTGCTCAAGCTGCAACGGGGTAAGGAATTTTTGTTGCCCTTGGGGGCCGACGAGTATTTCGAATTTGCTGGTGCGACGGGTCAGGAGCAGTTACTACTGACTATTCGTGATCCCCGTGCTTTTAATGGCCAAGAGAGTGTCGCCATCGTGAAACGCAAGGATGACGCTACTGGCTCTAGTTTTGTTCAAGACACGCCGGAAGGGCGCTATCCGGTGATGGCGCAAAGTTTGGTGTTGGAACATGGGCGCTAAGCGGAGGTGAGCATCATGAGGCCAGCTCTACTGCTGTGGTTGTGTGCGTTTTTGGGTGGGCTTACCCATGCCCATGCCCAGCGTGTGGACCGCCTCGCCCAACAGATGTTGGTGCAGCCGTATGTAGAGCAAGTTCTGGCAGCGCGAGCCAGTGCACAGCCTGAGCAAGAGCTGGCGGCTTTAGAGCAGGGTATTGCCGCTCTGGGGCCTGATAGCCCGGAGAGTTACAAGCTTTATGTCATGCTGCGCCAATACCATGCTGACCGGGGTAATCGTGTTGCGGCGGTGCGTGCTACAGAAAAAGCCATCGACGTGGCGGCGCTGCCGGGGCAACGTTATGCGGCTCTGGCCTCGCTGCTGACCTTGCAAGCCAGTTTGCGGGATTGGTCAGGGGTGGAGCGCAGCCAAGCGCAATTTTTGGAGATTCAGCGGCGCTTGCGTGCTGCGCCGCAATGGCGCGTGCGAGGGGCTTTATGGGAAGCGCAAGCGGCGTGGGCCTTGGGCTATGTGGAAATGCACCGTGGTCATGTGGTGGCGGCCCAGAGTGGTTTTGAAGCCTGTTTAGATAAAGCAAAGCTAGCGAACACCGAGCAGGACGACGGCTCTGTGCCTTTTTATGTGGCGGACTGTGCAGCGGGTTTGGTGAGTAGTTTGGTAATCCAAGGCAAATTGGCAGAGGCAGGAGCACTCTATGCGGCCATGACGGGCACGGTGGAGCAGCTCGCGGATAAGCTGGCTCGCCCCATGGTGATGTTGCGCCTTGCCCAAGTCGGGGTGCGTATTGCGGTGGAACAGGGGCAAATTGCCACGGCCCGGCGCATGGCTTTGGATGCCATAGAGCGCTTGCAACGGGTGGGGGCGGACGATAATTCGGCACGAATAGCCAATATGCGTTTGCAACTGGCGCAAATGGCTATGTTAGAAGGGGATTGGGCACAGGCTCTGAGCTGGCATGAGCAACGTCAGCACGCCATGGCCCAAGGTAAAACCCAAGCCGAGCATCGGGGCGCGTTTACCACCGACTTTGCCTATGCTTTGCTGCGTTCCGGGCAGACTCCCCGCGCCATGCAAATGCTGCAACGGATTATCCAGGCGCGGGAGGAATTGTTTGACCACCAGTCTTTGCCCTATTGGGAAGCGCGGGTATTTTTGGGTATTGCCCAAGCCGCAGCAGGCCAGCGGGCCGAGGCTGAGCCTGTGTTGCGGGAGGCTATTCCGGCCTTTTTGGCGCTCAACAATGGCGAACGTAGCGCGGCAGATGCTGGGGTATTGCGGGCGGCACGTCTGAATTGGGTCTTGGATGGTTATCTGCAATTTTTGGCCGACTTGACTCTGGAGGCACAACAGGCTGGGCAAGGCGAACGGGCGCAGGCCCTCAGTGCGGAGGCGTTTCGTTTGGCTGATGTAGCCCGTGGCAGTGCTGTGCAGCGCGCTTTAGCGGCGGCGGCATCGCGCACTGTGCCCAGTGATCCGGCCTTGGCGGCGTTGGCCCGTCGTGAGCAGGATTTACAGAACGAAATGGCCTCCTTGGGGGACGCACTCGTGAATCTGCTCGCCCGTGGCCGTGTGGCCGAGCAAGACAAAATCGTGCAAGACATGCGCGCTAATCTGAGTCATTTGCGCCAGCAACATAGCCAAGTCATGGGGGAATTGCAGCAGCGTTTCCCCAGTTATGCGGCGCTACTCGATCCTAAGCCCGTACCGCCTAAGGTGATTCAAGCCAGTTTGGCCCCGGACGAGGTGATGGTGTCGCTGTACAGCGGCGCAGAGCGCACCTTAGTGTGGGCCGTGCCTGCCCAAGGGCCGGTGGGTTTTGCGGTAGTGCCTCTGGGTGCCCGTGCGTTGGGCGAGAAAGTGCAGGCTTTGCGAGCGGGCTTGGATGCCCAAGGCGGCACTGTTCCCCGTTTTGACACTGCCTTGGCCCATGAGCTGTACCGTAGTTTGCTAGCGCCTGTGGCGGCCTCGTGGCAGCAGGGGCAGCAATTAATTGTTGTGCCCCACGGTAAATTGGGGCAATTGCCATTTGCCGTACTGCTCACCGAGCCATGGCAAGCACCAAGTAAAACCTCGGGTACGCCCTTTAGTGCCATGCAAGAGGCGCCGTGGCTATTAAAGCGCGTGGCTATTTCCCAATTGCCTTCGGCTCTCACCTTGCCCCTGTTGCGGCAACGCAGCCCAGAGTCGCCTAGTCGTGCGTTTATTGGTTTTGGTGATCCCGTGTTTTCCGGTAGTGCTGCGCCCAAGGGCGGCTCTGTGGGTTTAGAGCGGCGTAATTTGGCGGTGAAGCCAGTGCAAAGCGCTGCGCCTATCTCCGCAGAGGCCAGTACAGCCGCTGTGGCAAGCCAAGTAGACTTTTCCCTGTTACAAGCTTTGCCCGATACAGCGGCTGAAATTCAAGCCGTGGCCCAGATTCTTCAGGCCCAGCCCGCACGGGACATTTACCTAGGAACGCGGGCGTCTGAACATAACGTGCGCCAAATGGATTTGCGTCCCTATCGGGTATTAATGTTTGCCACCCACGGCTTGATTCCAGGTGAGTTGCCGGGCTTGTATCAGCCCGCTCTTGCCCTGAGTAATCCCAGCCTGACCGGCGAGGCCGTGGCCCGTGACGAAGATGGTTTGTTGAATATGCAGGAAATTCTGGAGCTGAAGCTCAACGCCGATTGGGTGATTTTGTCCGCCTGCAATACCGCTGCCAGTAACGGTAAAGGTGATGAGGCGGTATCTGGCTTAGGGCGAGCGTTTTTCTATGCCGGGGCTAAATCCTTGCTACTAACCCAGTGGCCTGTAGAAACCGTATCGGCACGACTGCTCACCACCGAGACATTCCGCTTACAGCAACAGGCAAGCACTCCCCAGTCCCGCGCTCAGTTGCTCCGCCAAGCCGCTTTAAACCTCATGCGCCAAAGCGCCGGTTCCGCCTACAGCTATGCCCATCCCATGTTTTGGGCACCCTATGTGCTGGTGGGGGATGGTGGGGCGCGTTAGCTATCCTCGCTTTACTTTGAAGTGAATCATCATGAAACAAGAACACGCACCCGAAACCCAAGCCACGCAATTCCTGAAAACGCACCACGTCCCATTTTCTACCCACCTTTATGCCTACGAAGAGCACGGTGGCACCCGTGTGTCGGCGCGGGAGTTAAATGTGGATGAGCATGCGGTGGTTAAAACCCTTATTTTTGAAGACGAAGCGGCGAAACCCTTAATCGTGCTAATGCATGGCGACTGCAAAGTGTCGACTAAAGAGCTGGCCCGGCAGATTGCTCGTAAAAAAATTGAGCCGTGTAAACCCGAAGTGGCCAATCGTCACAGTGGCTATTTGGTGGGCGGAACAAGTCCTTTCGGCACCAAAAAGGCCATGCCCGTCTACGTGGAGCAAGGCATCTACGATTTGCCTTTAATTTACATTAACGGTGGTCGCCGGGGCTTTTTAGTCGGCATTCACCCCCACGACTTACGCATCCTCTCCCCCATAACCGTGGCCGCCGCACTCAAAGCCTAGCTCGCATCGCCACTATTTCCCTCTGCATGCGGCTTCCCTTCATGCGCTCATCCGAGTTTTTTCTAGCCTAGATTCATCACTGCCGGTAAAATGGGGCGGTTCTGCTTTTGGATACTGCAATGTACAAGCACTGGAAATCTGCCCTTACTGTTATTTCTGCCCTGTTGCTGCAAGGCCCTGCATTTGCTCAGTTGAGTTCTGTTGGGGGGGCGTCTGCTGCGTCGATGGGTGTCGCCCCTGCGTCGTCTATGGCGACACCTACGGGAGCTTCGGCATCTATGCAGTCTTTGGGGGCCTCTGTTACTGGTGCTGATTTGTCCGGCACCAGCTGGGGCAAGGTCGATGGTCTTGCGACAACCTTAGAAGCTTCTGGAATACGGGCTGCGCGTCAGAGTGGGGCTGCGAATGATCCCTCTGCTGTGGGGGGGATGGACAAGGATCAAGCTGAGGTACAGTCGGTCCGAAGGGGGAAAAAGGAACAAGACCTTAACCAGTTCCAGCGCTTTGTGCAGGCAAGCACGGGACAAGTGCTCCCAATGTACGGTAGTGATTTCTTTGTGAATTCTCCAGGTTTTTCCCCAAGCACTAATGTCCCAGTTCCTGGAGACTACAGAATCAATGTCGGTGATAATGTTGTTATCCGTATGTGGGGGGCTGTTGAGGGGAACTATTCGCTCTCTGTTGACCGAGAAGGCATGATTACTGTCCCTCGTGTGGGACAAATTCCAGTCGTCGGGGTGAGTGTGGTTCAGTTGGAGTCTGTTCTGCGTTCGACGTTTGATAGATATTTCAAAGGTTATGAGTTGAGTGCAACATTAGGGACATTGCGCGGTATTACCGTCTATGTTGTGGGTTACGCTGCCTCTCCGGGTTCCTATCAACTCTCTAGTCTTTCCACCGCGATTTCCGCCCTCTTTAGAATTGGTGGGGTATCTCCGAGCGGTTCTTTGCGTCATGTGCAAGTAAAACGCGCTGGCAAAATTGTGGCTGACCTAGATTTATATGCCTTCATTGACAAGGGTGATCAGTCGTCCGATGTGCGCCTGCTTGATGGCGACGTAATTGTGATTCCTGCGGCTGGCCCTTATGTGGCGTTGCGCGGCATGCTAGAAAAGCCAGCGATTTATGAGTTAAAAGGAGCAAACGAAACTCTAAATGAGCTGCTTGCCCTTGTAGGTAAGGTGCCAGTATTGGCTAATCCGCATAAAGCTCTTATCGAGCGTATTGACTCAAAAGAGGCTAAACCCCGTACGGTTGCAGAAGTGGCGCTCTCTGCAACAGGGCCAGGGTACACACTTAAAGACGGTGATGTTGTCACTGTGCTTCCAGTTAAGGCCGAATTTCAAAATGCTGTTTTTTTGAGGGGCGTACTTGATGCGCCTATGCGGGTACCGTTTAAACAGGGAATGCGCATTTCCGATTTGATTCCTAGTAAAGACTTTTTGGTCTCAAACAAAGTAGTTAGTCGGATTGCGGATCAAACCGCTACTAAACTTGTCGGTCGTGGCTACGACGAAATTAATTGGGAGTACGCATTGGTCGAGCGTAAAGATCCCAAAGAGTTAAAAGAAGTATTACTCCATTTCAGCCTCAGAAATGCCCTAGATAATCCCGACTCCAAAGATAATCTTGTTTTAATGCCCGGTGACACCGTGACTTTGTTTACGACGACAGAGGTACGCCTTCCTTTGTCTAAGCGCCAGGTTTTTGTGAGTATTGAGGGGGAAGTTGCTCGTCCTGGTATTTATCAAGTACAAGCAGGTGAAAATCTGGTTAGCGTGTTAGAGCGTGCGGGAGGTGTTACACAGGATGCTTATTTGTTTGGCACCGAGTTATCCCGTGAGGCGGTGCGTGCTGTGCAACGAGCGAATATGGAAAGGTATTTGAGGCAGTTAGAGTCTCAAGCCAATACGGATGTTGCCCGTATGGCGGCTAATTTGTCTCCTACTGATGCAGCAGGGGCTGCTAAGCTAACGGCATTCAGTGAAGCCCAGAGAAAATTTATTGATCAGCTTAAAAAAGTTACCCCAAATGGACGGGTGGCTTTAAATGTGGCTCCCAAAGACTCTGCAATTAGTCAGCTGCCTAATTTGCGTCTTGAAGATGGTGATCGAGTTGTCGTACCACATATGCCTGGGTTTGTGCAGGTCGCTGGTGCCGTCAGTGGCGAAGCCTCTCTGATTTGGGAGCCAGGGCGTACTGTGTCTGACTACGTAAGTATTGCAGGGGCTTCTCGAGAGGCGGAGGCCTCCGATGCTTTTGTGATGCGCTTGAATGGCACGGTTGTATCCAGTAAGAAAAGCTGGTTAGGTGGAGGGGTTCAAGGGATAGAGGTTCTTCCTGGTGATGTGATTGTGGTACCTGAAAAAGCAGATAAAGAAAGTTTCTGGAGTGCTTTTATGAAAAATGCTAAGGACGTGACTCAGATTATTTACAACCTTGGTTTGGGTGCGGCGGCTGTTAGCTCTTTGAATAAATAACCGATAAAAATTATGTCTGAGCAAGAAGTCAAAGAAGACGAAATTTCTCTAGTCGATCTGTTCTTAGTATTGGCAGAGAATAAGAAGAAAATTATTAGTTCAGTTTTTATTGCCGCAGCACTGGGGGTTTGTGTCTCTCTTCTGTTACCCAAGACGTTTACAGCTCAAACGGTGCTATTAATGCCCAGCAGTCAAAAATCATCAGCGATGAGCATGTTATCTGAACTTGGTGGTGCAGCAAGTCTTGCTGTGGGCAGTGGGTTAAGCCTGAAAACACCTGGTGATCTCTATGTGGACTTGTTTAAATCTCGGAGACTCCTTGATCATGTTGCCAAGAGCCTACAACTGGACTCGTATTATCAGATTGAAATTCAGGAGTACTTAAGAAAGACCTTGGTTGGTATAACTGAAGTTAAAAATAATCCCAAGTCTGGTACTCTCGTCCTGGAAGTAAAGGATACGAGTCCAGAGATGGCTGCGAAGATCGCTAATCAATACGTGACTTCGCTGAATTGGTTAATGGGAGATTTGGCAGTTTCTGAGGCGGGGCAAAGGCGGAAGTTTTTTGATGAGCAACTTCTCGCGTCTAAGAAGGCTTTGCTAGAAGCTGAGAAGAAAGCGGCATCGGCTGTACGTACCACAGGTGTAACGGCTCTTGATATTCAGGGAAAGGCAATACTTGAAACAGGTGCTAGGCTTCGCGCAGAGATTGCTGTTCAGGAGGTAAAGGTTGCTGCAATGCGCGGTTACGCGGCAGAGCAAAATCCCGATTTAATAAAGGCTCAACAACAGCTTGCAGCATTGAATACAGAGCTTGCTAAGTTTGAAGGTCGGATGGGTGGGGCTAGTTCCTCTGTGGCTACAGAAGCCGCACTAGATAGTGCCAAACTGCTAAAAGACGTCAAATATCAGGAGGCTATTGTTGACGGTTTGGTTAAGCAATTACAGTTGGCTAAGTTAGATGAAGCTCGAGAAAATCCAGCATTGCAAGTAGTGGATCCTGCTGAACCACCGGAGATCAAGTCTGGTCCTAAGCGTTTGATGATCGTTGTTATTTCATCTGTATTGGGGCTTCTCTATGCCTTTGCTTCTATTGGTCTGTCCAGATTTATGGCGCGGTATCGTCAAGATTCCAGCAGTGTGGAAAAATTAACGAGGCTGAAGTCTGCTTTGAAATGGCGTACTTAATGCCATGAGTGCAGAGCTCAAAGGAAAACCCCTGCTTAATCGAGCGGGGTTTGCTTTTTCTGGAGTACGAACGGCGGTTAAAACTGAAAAAAGTTTCCGGATTCAACTGTTCGGATTGTTTTGTTTGTTGCTTGTTTTGTTGTTAGTGCGTCCTGGCTTCTATTGGACTGCGCTGTGTTTGTTAGTTGCTACTCTCGTTTTATCCCTGGAGTTGATCAATACAGCGCTGGAGTTTGTATTGGATGGAATTCATCCTTCTTTCGCGGTGTTTGTACGGGATGCAAAGGATTGTGCGGCTGGGGCCGTCCTGCTTATGAGTGTATGCGCGCTGATTTTATTTGTAATGATGTTGCTAGATGTTTATTTTTTGTGAACTATAAGTTTTTCAAAGGTTGTTAAATAATGCATCAGGCAATTATGTTTTTTTCTCGTCAAATTCGGTTTTTTGTTGTTTTATTTATTGCGGCTTTTCTATACTCATTTTCTGTTCAGAATGCCCTCGCTGCTCATTCGTTAAGTTCTTCTAAGGTTATTGATGGAGAGCGTTTAAGTTCTTGGCTTAAACGCTCCCGTGCTAATACTGAATTGGTCGCTGATTCAGTGTTTTTGTCTAGACAATACGATAAAGAGAAACAACTGAAGGTAAAGTCAGAAATTCTGTATTCTCTTTTGTCTTATAGAGATAGTAATCCACAGTGTAAAAATTGTTCTCGCCTGTACGAAGTGTTGCAAAATACACCTGTAACAGGACGTTTTTACGTTAAAAGTTTAGATCCATTTTGGCTTGAGATTCATTCGGAGAGTGACCCGGTATTGTCTGACTCCGATGAATTACGCTGGTTGGCTCCAGTTTCTACGGTTTCTGTTTTAAATGGTAACGGCGAACATTGTCGTATAGAACATAGTTATCCCAGAGATGCTCATGCTTACATCAAAATGTGTTTCGGGTCTGCGTATGCAAAAGATCTGGATTTTGCCTGGGTGATCCAAAATGATGGTCGTTGGGAAAAGACAGGGCTCTCAAATTGGGCTTTAGAAACAAAAGATAGTGTGGCGGCGGGGGCTATTATCTTGGCGCCAAATTCAGCCAGTGCTTGGAAAGACCAGTTCTCTTCAGCATTGGCGGCTTATTTATCTATATATTCTTATTTGGATTCTCCTATCCACAAGTTGCCAATAGTTGCTTCGTTAGAAGAAATACCCAGTGAAGGGAAAGTGATTTCTAATGGTGGGCTTGACTACACGGCTAACGATTTTGGTACGTTGGGTTTGTTGCAGACGCCATCGGCTCGTTTTGGAAAGCATGGTGATTTGCGCTTTACTTATAGCATGGTCTATCCATACACAAGAGGTAGTTTTATGCTACAACCTCTTGACTGGTTTGAATTTGGTTTCCGATATACGGATATCTCTAATAAGGCATACGGGACGGCAGTTGGACAAGATCAGTCCTATAAAGACAAAAGTATTGATGTGAAATTTCATATATTAGACGAATCAAAGTGGTTGCCCAGTATTGCTTTGGGGCTAGTTGATATTGGGGGGACCGGTTTGTTCTCTAGCGAATACTTGGTGGGGAGCAAGCGTTTTGACCGTGTTGATGTAACGGCTGGTTTGGCATGGGGATATTTAGGTAGAAAAGGTAATTTAAAAAATCCGTTATCGATTTTATTTCCATCTTTTTCTGTGCGTTCCGATCCTACTGCGGGGGTGACTGGTGTAGCGAATTCTACGTCCTATTTTCACGGCCCTGCGGCCCTCATCGGTGGGGTAGAGTACCAGCCTGAAGACTCGAAATTTAGTTATAAAGTTGAGCTAGATGGCAATAATTACGCACGGGAACCCTTGGGGAATAGTTTTTCTGTGCGCTCTCCCATTAATGTCGGGGTTGTATATCGTGCGGCGCCGGGCTGGAATTTTACTTTTGGGGTGGAGCGAGGCGATACCTTATTTGCGGCGCTAAATGCAGAAACTAATTTAACGAGTATTACGCCACCTCGCTTGCTTGAGGCCAAAGAAGTTCCTATTTTCCAAACCAGTCATGAAGACGAGCCTGATTGGGGGGCGGTGGCGATGGCGATACAGGCTCGCTCCCAATGGGATGTGCTTGAAATCAAGCGCGGGCCGACAGAAGTAATTGTCGTTATTAATGAACCCAAGGGAACGTACTGGAATGAGCGTATTGAGGCTATAACCCGGATTCTGCATCGTGATAGTCCGGCTTCTATTCGTCAGTTCCGTTTGTCTTTTGTAGCACGTGGCCAGCAATTAGTTGAGCGTATTGTTTTACGGGCGACTTGGTTAGATGAACGTTTGCGCATGTATTCTGCGCAGGAGTATTACCGGTCAGCTGTATTGTCAGAGCCGCGCTCCGCGTTGGCTGTAAATTCTGTGTGGAAAACGAATAACAGCCCGTTTAATGTTGATTTGAGGCCGAGCTATCAACAAAACATCGGCGGTCCAGATGGTTTTGTGTTGTATCAAGTGGGTGTGTCGGCGCCGATGGAGTACCGCTTCACAGATACGACTTGGATTAGCAGCTCGTTTAATTTGGGTTTGTTGAATAATTACGACAAATTCAAATACGATGCCCCTAGTGGTTTACCTCGTGTGCGTACTGATTTGCGTCAGTACATGACGACCTCGAAGTTCACTATGCCGGTAATGCAAATTACTCATGCTGGCCGTTATGACCGCAATAACTACTATTCAGTTTATGGCGGTTATTTTGAAAGTATGTTTGCGGGTTACGGTGCCGAATGGTTATACCGTCCTTATTTAAGCCGTGTGGCTCTGGGGGTAGATGTAAACCGCGTACAGCAACGGGCCTATGAGCAGAATTTCATGTTACGCGATTACAAGGTCAATACCGGGCATGTGACTTTGTATTGGGATACGGGCTGGAATGCGACCCACGTCAACTTGCAGGTCGGTCAGTACTTGGCGGGTGACAAAGGTGCCACGCTTGATGTGTCCAGAAAATTCGTGAATGGCGTAAGTATTGGCGCCTGGATGACCTTGACCAATGTGTCTAAAGAGCAGTTTGGTGAAGGCTCTTTTGACAAAGGTATTTATGTGTTTGTGCCTTTTGATGCCATGTTGCCGTATAAGAGTCGGGACTCGGCCAGCTTGGTATGGTCGCCGCTAACTCGTGACGGTGGTGCGCGTCTAGGACGGGATAACCGTTTGTATATAATCACTTCGTCCTTAGATCCGGATTATACTATTTACGATTCCGGCATGACTTTGGATGGCAAACGTCGTGCTCTTTACGAGCGGCCCGATAAAACCTTGGCGCCAATTTTCCAAGAGGTGGCGGCGATTCCAGGCGAGGTTTTAGAGGGAAGTAAAGGGAGCGTGTCCAGTGGCGCCTTGTTATCCGGTGCGGGTATTGTGTTAGCCAGTTCTCTGTTGGATAAAACCGGTGATCGTGTTGCCAGCCACTTCCAATCTGGCAAGTGGGATGCCGCAGGCAAACTTGGCAGTGCCATTCCGTTCTTAATGGCAGGAGCGACGGGTATGGTGGCTTTGGGGGCCACAGGCAGCGAGACCGAAGCTGAAACGGCTTGGATTGCCTTGAAATCGGCGGCAACGACGATTGGTGTGCAGCTGGTGGGTAAGCTCGCCGTGGGGCGGGCCCGGCCGGATCAAGAGCAAGGGGTGAGTAGCTTTAGTATGTTGAAAACCAGCAATGCTAATTCAGGCTTCCCATCTATGCACTCCGGTATGGCTTTTGCCTTGGCCACGCCGTTTGCGCAACGGAACGACATGCCTTGGTTATATGGCCTAGGTGCTATCACGGCCTTGAGTCGTATTCAGCAGCGTCAGCACTTTTTCTCAGACGTGGTGGCGGGGGGATTACTGGGTTACGGTATTGGTTCTGCTTACCTGGATAAGCACCGTCGTATCAAGATCGGGGCTGGCCCTGGGGCGGCAGCGGTACAGTTTGAATGGTTGAACTAAGCCGGTAATGGGCATAAAAAAGCGCAGTGAGTGGCAACGCTCCTGCGCTTTTTTCTGTTCTGTAGCCCCACCATGCAAAAAGCCCAGGCTTTTGACCTGGGCTTTGAATTTTGGCTCCCCGACCTGGGCTCGAACCAGGGACCTACGGATTAACAGTCCGGCGCTCTACCGACTGAGCTATCGGGGAATCGAAGGCGCGAATTCTAGAGAGCACAGGGGGCTAAGTCAATAGAAAAATATGTTTTGCCGCTTGAGGTGGAGGGCCTGTGCTGGGTTCTTAAGCTTTGTTCCTGAGGTTTTAGCATTGACGGCGTGCATGGGGGGGAGGATCATGCCGGGTTTTTGCTTTTTCGGGCGCTTGGGGTATGGCTTAAGCGTCTGTGCGTGTTGACGTCGCTGGTACAAGAAGAGGATTGCAACGAATGGAAGAGAGCCTGGATAAAGAATTGGGGGCGGCAGCCCTGGAATATCACCGTTTGCCGAGTCACGGCAAGATTTCTGTGGTGCCGACTAAGGCCCTGTCCAATCAGCGCGATTTGGCGCTGGCCTATTCTCCTGGTGTGGCGGCAGCCTGTAACGCCATTGTGGCGAACCCTAATGAGGTGAATGAACTCACCTCCCGTGGCAATTTGGTGGCAGTTGTGACCAATGGTACGGCGGTGCTGGGCTTGGGCAATATTGGCCCTCTGGCCTCCAAGCCGGTGATGGAAGGGAAGGGCTGTCTGTTTAAGAAGTTCGCCAATGTTGATGTGTTTGACATCGAATTGGCAGAGAACGACCCCGATAAGCTGATTGATATGATCGCCGCCCTAGAACCGACGCTGGGCGGCGTGAATTTGGAAGATATCAAAGCCCCCGAGTGCTTTTATATCGAGCAGAAGTTGCGGGAACGGATGAAAATTCCGGTCTTCCACGACGATCAGCACGGTACGGCGATTATTTCCACCGCAGCGGTCATGAATGGCCTGGAAGTACTGCGTAAGGACATTGGCTCGGTCAAGCTGGTGTGTTCTGGCGCGGGTGCGGCGGCAATTGCTTGCTTGGACTTGATGGTCAAAGTGGGTGTGAAGCGGGAAAACATCTATGTATGCGACTCCAAGGGCGTGATCTACCAAGGTCGGGAAACCCCCATGGAGCCGAACAAGGCTCGTTACGCGCAAGTGACCGATGCCCGCCGTTTGGCCGACGTAATGGCTGGGGCGGATGTGTTCCTGGGCTTATCTACGGGCGGCGTGCTGAAGCCCGAGATGGTGGAAAAAATGGCGCCTCGGCCTCTGATTTTGGCCTTGGCCAATCCCGAGCCGGAAATTCGCCCCGAAGCGGCTAAGGCCGTGCGTCCTGATTGTGTGATTGCTACGGGTCGCTCTGATTACCCCAATCAGGTGAATAACGTGCTGTGCTTCCCGTTCATTTTCCGGGGCGCGTTGGATGTGGGTGCCACGTCTATCACCGATGAAATGAAGTTGGCTTGTGTGTACGCCATTGCCGAGTTGGCCAAGGCCGAGCAGTCCGATGTGGTGGCCATGGCCTATGCGGGTGCTGATTTGTCCTTCGGCCCAGAGTATTTGATTCCTAAGCCTTTTGATCCCCGCCTCATTATCAAAATTGCCCCGGCGGTGGCTCAGGCGGCGATGGCTTCTGGTGTGGCAACACGCCCCTTGACGGATCTGGACGCTTACCGTGCTCAGCTCACTCAGTTCGTGTATTCCTCCAGTATCGTGATGAAGCCCGTGTTTGCGGCGGCAAAGCGTCTGGAACCGAACGTAAAGCGCGTGATTTACGCCGAAGGCGAAGACGAGCGCGTGCTGCGGGCGGTGCGTGTGGTCCTGGACGAGGGTTTGGCTCATCCCATTTTGGTGGGCCGTCCCAACGTGATCCAGATGCGCATCGAAAAATTCGGCCTGAACTTAGAAATTGGTCGGGATTTCGAGGTCATTAATCCCGAGTCTGACCCCCGTTATCGGGAGCTGTGGAGCGAATACCATCAGCTCATGGGGCGCGATGGGGTGACACCAGACATGGCTAAGGAAGAGCTGCGCCGTGATCCCACCTTAATCGGTGCCATGCTGCTGCGTCGTGGCGATGCCGATGGCTTGGTGTGTGGTTTGAACGGTCACTTCGATAGCCATTTGCAACGGGTGGAACAAGTCATTGGTCTGCGTCCTGGTGCTCACATTTTTGCCTCTATGAGTGGCGTGATGCTGTCTGGGCGTACCTTGTTCATGTGCGACACCTACGTGAATGAAAACCCCAGCGCAGAAGAAGTGGCAGAAATTGCGCTTATGGCCGCTGACGAAGTACAACGTTTTGGTGTAGTGCCCAAGATTGCGGTCTTGTCTCACTCCAACTTCGGTAGCTCCCGTTCCGCTTCGGCCATCAAGATGCGTGAAGCGCGCAATTTGATCCGGCAACGGGCGCCGCATTTGCAAGTGGATGGGGAAATGCACGCGGATTCCGCCTTGTCCCAAGACATTCGGCAGCGGGTTTATCCCGAATCCACCCTGAAAGGGGAGGCTAATCTGCTGGTGATGCCCAATTTGGACGCAGCCAACATCGCCGTCAATCTGTTGAAGATGACGTCCGATGGCGTCACGATTGGCCCGATTTTGTTGGGGGCCGCCAAAGGTGTGCACATTCTGACCCCCTCAGCGTCGGTGCGCCGTTTGGTGAATATGACGGCATTGGCCGTGGTGGACGCCTCCGGGCGGCGCTAAGTTTAAGCTTAAGGTGGCATGAAAACAGGGTAGCTCCGCCAGTGGGCGCCCTGTTGTGCGAGGGGGATTTAGATCCCAAGCACGATTTAGGCCTTGTTTTCATTGCCCCTTCTGCTTGTGCTTGTTATAATGTTCGGCTTCAACGGGCTGGCACCGCCTCAGGCCGGTGATCCTTGGCGAACTGTCAAGGTAACCGCAACCTGGAATAATAAAAATGGGCTTTGTGCCCATTTTTTTTTGCCAGAACCGATTGCAGTCATGGATGACGTGTAGGCCCAGAACAACACGGGCGAGGAGTAGGCAAGTATGCAAGTGTCGGAAATCATCGAGCAGGCCGTAGCCGGTATGGGCTACGAAGTGGTGGACTTTGAAGCCAGTCCCCGAGGTCGTTTATTGCGCGTCTTTATTGATGTGGCGAGCCATGACCGCAATATCACGATTGATGACTGTACCGAAGTGAGCAACCACTTGTCGCGCTTATTGCTGGTGGAAAACGTGGACTACGACCGTCTGGAAGTGTCGTCCCCCGGCCTGGATCGGCCCATCAAAAAGCCTGCCGATTGGGTGCGCTTTGCCGGTCAAGAGGTGCAGTTGCGCCTGCGTTTGCCCATCGAAAATCAGCGTAATTTCGCGGGCACGTTGTTGGGCTTGGAAGGGGAACAAGTGCGTTTGAGCGTCGAAGGTAAAACGCTGGCCTTCGATATGGATCAGGTGGAGAAAGCCCGCCTGGTACCCAAGTTCTGAATTTATTGAATAGGCAGGGAGATTAGGGAATGAGCCGCGAAATTCTCGCTTACGTGGATGTCCTGGCGCGGGAGAAAAACGTCAACAAAGAGATCGTCTTTGCTGCGTTGGAATCCGCTTTGGCATCTGCAACTAAAAAGCGTATTCACGACGATGCCGATGTACGGGTGTCCATCAATCGGGATACGGGGGATTTTGAAGCCTTCCGCCGCTGGAAAGTGCTCCCGGATGAAGAAGTACAAAACGATGAAGCCGAAAAAGGCATTATCGACGCCCGCGAAGAAGTGGGCGAGGTGCAAGTCGGTGATTACATCGAAGAACCTCTGGAAGCCGTAGACTTCGGTCGCATTGGCGCCCAAGCCGCTAAGCAAGTGATTCTGCAAAAGATTCGCGATGCCGAGCGGGAACAGATTCTCAATGACTTCTTGGATCGCAAGGAGTTTTTGGTTACGGGTACGGTAAAGCGCATGGAGCGCGGCAATGCCGTGGTCGAAGCAGGGCGTCTGGAAGCGGTATTGCCCCGCGACCAAATGATCCAGAAAGAAAACCTGCGCGTGGGCGACCGGGTGCGGGCTTATCTGCTGAAGGTGGATCGTGGCCAACGGGGCCCACAACTGGTGCTGTCCCGTACCGCCCCGGAATTCATCGCCAAGCTGTTTGAGCTGGAAGTGCCGGAGATGGAAGAAGGCCTGCTGGAGATCAAAGCAGCGGCTCGTGATCCCGGTGTGCGCGCCAAGATTGCCGTGAAATCCAACGATCAACGCGTAGACCCCATTGGCACCTGCGTGGGTATGCGCGGTTCTCGCGTGCAGGCCGTGACCAATGAATTGGGCGGCGAGCGTGTGGATATCGTGATTTGGTCTGCTGATCCTGCTCAGTTCGTGGTGAGTGCGCTGGCCCCCGCTGAAGTGAATAGCATCGTGGTGGACGAAGAAAGCCACAGCATGGACGTGGTGGTGGACGAAGACAATCTCGCCATCGCCATCGGTCGGAGCGGTCAAAACGTGCGTCTCGCCTCTGAGCTCACGGGTTGGACGATCAACCTCATGACTGTGGAAGAGTCCCAGAAAAAGGCGGAAGCCGAGTCTTCCCATATTCGTCAGTTGTTTATGGAAAAGCTGGATGTGGACGAAGAAGTCGCCGACATCCTGATTCAAGAAGGTTTCTCCACATTGGAAGAAATCGCTTACGTGCCGCTCAATGAAATGCTGGAAATCGAGTCTTTTGACGAAGAGACCGTGAATGAGCTGCGCAATCGTGCCCGCAATGTCTTGCTCACCGAAGCCATTGTGGATGAAGAGCAATTGGAAACGGTTTCCGAAGACTTACTCAGTCTGGACGGTATGGAAACCCAGTTGGCGGCCAAGCTAGGCCGTGCCGGTGTTCACACCCGCGACGAGTTAGCGGATTTGGGTGTGGACGAGTTGGTGGATATGACCGGTATGGAGCCTGAAGACGCCAAGGCATTGATTACCAAGGCCCGAGCCCATTGGTTCGAGTAAGGGTAGGGAGAAGATGATGGCACAGATGAGTGTGGCGCAGTTTGCTAGTGAGCTGAAGATGCCTGCTGGTGCGCTCTTGGAACAACTGCAAAAAGCAGGTGTGAGCAAGGGAGCGGAAAGTGATTTGTTGAGTGAACAAGACAAGGCCCGGCTGCTGGATTACCTGCGTCGTGCCCATGGCGAAGGTGTGAGCAGCAAGGCAAAGATCACCCTGACCCGCAAGCAAACCACTGAAATTAAGAAATCCGATGCGACGGGCAAGCCGCGCACCATTCATGTGGAAGTGCGTAAAAAGCGTACCTTCATGAAGCGTGACGAAGTGGCAGGTCAAGGTGGTGCTGATGGCGCACCGGCAGACGGCGCCGCCGAGTTGGACAGCGCTGACGTGGTGGCTCAAGCTGTGCCAGAAGTGGTCGCAACGCCGGACGTGGTGGTGGCTGCGGCCCCCGCCCCCGTGGTAGAAGCTCCTGCGCCTCAAGTGGCCCCTGAGCCTGTGCCGGAACCGGCCCCCGCTCCTGCACCCGCCCCGGCGCCTGTGGAAGCTGCCCCCGTGGCGCCCGTGGTCGAGCCGGAGCCTGTGGTGGTTGCTACACCCCAGCCAGAACCTGCGCCTGCCCCTGAGCCCGCTGCTCCTGCTCCTGTGAAAGAAGTCAAAGCCCCTGAAGCCAAACCGGCTCAAGCCAAGCCTGCTCAGCAAGAGCGTCGTCCCCAAGCCGGTGGTCAAGACCGTCGTAACGATGGCCGCAACAACAATGATCCCCGTCGTGATCGCCGTGATGGTGGTCGGGACAACAACCGGGATGGCCGCCAAGCTGCCAAGCCCAACCAAGCCGCTGCGACCCCGGCACCGACCACCACCAAAGTGGTGGTGCGTCCTGCGGGTTCTATCCTGACCCCTGAGCAAGTTGCGCAGCGGGAACGGGATTCCCGCCGTCAGGCCGAGTTGCTGGCTATTCAAGCCGCTGATCTGAAGGCCAAGCAAGAGCGCGAAGCCCGCGCCAAGCGCGATGCCGAACAGCGTCTAGCCGCACAAAAAGCCGCTTTGGAAGCCCAAGAAGCCGCTAAGAATGCCCCGCCCGCACCGGCGGTGGTGGCGCCTACCCCCGGCGCCAATACCCTGCATCGTCCGGCCAAGCCTGACAACAAGGGCGAACGCGCTGCCAAGCCCGCTGATCGGGATGGGAAGACCGAGAAGAGTGCGGATAACCGTCCTGCTCGTCCCGCTGCCGCCCCCGCACCGGCGGGTGATGCTCGTCCCGCCACGGATAACCGGGGTGGTGATAACAAGGGCAAGGGCAAGACTGGCCACGGTAACAATTGGAAGGACGACAACGATTCTAAGAAACGCGGCGGCATGAAGACCCGTGGCAACCCCACTGGTGTTTCTGGCTGGCGTGGTGCCAAGGGTGGTGGTCGTCATGGTCGTCAGGACGATACTCCTGCCGCCAATGTGCCGTCCGAACCCGTAGTGAAGGAAGTGTTGATTCCCGAAACCATCACCGTGGCCGATTTGGCCCACAAGATGTCGGTGAAGGCTACGGAACTGATTAAGGCCCTGATGAAGATGGGCTCCATGGTCACGATCAACCAAGTGTTAGACCAAGAAACCGCCATGATCGTGGTGGAAGAAATGGGCCACATCGCCAAAGCCGCCAAGCTGGACGATCCCGATGCCTTCTTGGAAGACTTGGCCGATCACAAAGATTTGGAACTCTTGCCCCGCGCTCCGGTGGTGACGGTGATGGGTCACGTGGACCACGGTAAGACCTCGTTGCTGGACTACATCCGTAAGACTCGTGTGGCCCACGGCGAAGCCGGTGGTATTACTCAGCACATCGGTGCTTACCACGTTGAAACGCCTCGCGGCATGATTACCTTCCTGGACACCCCCGGTCACGAGGCCTTTACCGCCATGCGTGCCCGTGGTGCCAAGGCCACTGACATTGTGGTGCTGGTGTGTGCCGCTGATGATGGTGTGATGCCCCAGACCCGTGAAGCTATTCACCACGCACAGGCCGCTAAGGTGCCCCTGGTGGTGGCGATGACCAAGGTTGATAAGTCCTCTGCTAATCCGGAAAAGGTTAAGCAAGAGCTGGTGGCTGAAGGTGTGGTACCGGAAGAATTCGGTGGCGATTCCCCGTTCGTGGGCGTATCGGCCAAGACCGGCCAAGGTATTGATGACCTCTTGGAAAACGTGCTGCTGCAAGCTGAAGTGCTGGAACTGACCGCACCCAAGGAAGCACCGGCCAAGGGCTTGGTGATTGAAGCCCGTCTGGACAAGGGTAAGGGCCCGGTGGCCTCTGTGCTGGTGCAATCCGGTACCCTGCGCCGTGGCGACATGATTCTGGTGGGCGCTTGCTTCGGTAAAGTGCGTGCCATGTTGGATGAAAACGGCAAGCCGGTTGATGAAGCTGGCCCGTCCATCCCCGTGGAAATCCAAGGTCTGTCCGAAGTGCCTGCTGCGGGTGATGAAGCCGTGGTGTTGGCCGACGAACGCAAGGCCCGTGAAATCGCCTTGTTCCGTCAAGGTAAGTTCCGTGACGTGAAGCTGGCCAAGCAACAAGCCGCCAAGCTGGAAAGCATGTTCGAACAGATGGGCGAGGGCGAAGTGAAGACCCTGCCGCTGATCGTCAAGGCCGACGTACAAGGTTCTCAAGAAGCCTTGACCCACGCCTTGGTGAAGCTGTCCAACGACGAAGTGCGCGTGAGCATTGTGCACGCCGCTGTGGGTGGCATCTCCGAGTCCGATGTGAATTTGGCTACCGCTTCCAAGGGCGTGATTATCGGCTTTAACGTGCGTGCAGATGCCTCTGCGCGCAAGCTGGCCGAGACCAATGGTGTGGATATTCGCTACTACAACATCATTTACGATGCTGTGGATGAAGTGAAGGCCGCTCTGTCGGGCATGCTGACCCCAGAAAAGCGCGAAGAAGTGCTGGGTGTGGTGGAAGTGCGGCAAGTGTTCCACATCTCCAAGATCGGTACGGTGGCGGGTTGTATGGTGTTGGAAGGCTTGATTAAGCGTTCCGCCTCCGTACGGGTGCTGCGCAACAACACCGTGGTGCACTCCGGCGATCTGGACTCCCTGAAGCGCTTCAAGGACGACGTGAAGGAAGTGAAGGGCGGCTTCGAATGCGGCCTATCCCTGCGCAACTTCAACGACCTACAAGAAGGCGACCAACTGGAAGTCTTCGAAATCAAAGAAGTGGCACGGACGCTCTAACTTTGTGAGGGGTGAGGAGAGAGGGGTGAGGGGTAAAGTCGCGTTGCCAGTGGCACGCGGATTGCGCCTCCCCTTACTCCTCACCCCTTACCCCTCACGTATTTATGAAGACCTTCTCACGTAAAGATCGTGTTTCCGAGCAGGTGCTGCGGGAACTGGCGGAGTTGATTCGTTTGGAGCTGAAAGACCCTCGTGTGGGGTTTATTACGCTCACCGACGTGGAACTGACGCCTGATTACGCCCACGCTAAAGTGTTTTTCACCACCTTGGGTGGGGAAGAAAAAGTGCCGGGTATTTTGGCGGGCTTGCGCCGTGCGTCTGGCTTTTTGCGTCGGGAGCTGGGGCGGCGGGTGCGTATTCACACCACCCCGGAACTGCACTTTGCCTACGATGCCTCTATCGAACGGGGTAGCGAGCTGTCTAAATTGATCGACCAAGCCGTCGCCTCGGAACGAACCGGGGATTAGTTCGCCCACGGCAGTGGCCTGGGCTTTGCCCGTGCCTGCCCGTGCGGCTATCCATCCCGAGTGCCTAGCCCAGCCCAAACAACATGAGTCAATTTCGTCATCCCCCCCGGCGCGCTGTGTCCGGGGTTTTTTTGTTGGATAAGCCCAAGGGCATGACGTCCAACGGCGCCTTGCAAGCGGTGCGCCGTTTGTTCAATGCGGAAAAAGCCGGACATACCGGCACTCTTGACCCCATGGCCACGGGCTTGCTGCCCCTGTGTTTTGGCGAGGCCACCAAGTTTTCGCAAAGTTTGTTGGATGCGGACAAAGGCTATGAAGCCGGGGTGATGCTGGGCGTCACCACCGACACCGATGATGCCGAAGGCCAAGAATTACAGCGCCGCCCGGTGGAGGTGAGCCGGGCTCAGCTGGAGGCCGCGTTACAACGCCTGACCGGCCCGATACAGCAAATTCCCCCTATGCACTCCGCCTTGAAAAAAGACGGCAAGCCCCTCTACGAGTTGGCGCGCAAAGGCATCGAGGTGGAACGGGCGCCGCGCTCGGTGTGCATTCATCGCCTAGAGCTATTGAGTTTTGACACGCCTTTATTGTCGCTGCGGGTGTCGTGCAGCAAAGGCACCTATATCCGCACCTTGGCCCGCGATTTGGGCGAGCTTTTGGGCTGTGGCGCCCATTTGTGTGCCCTGCGGCGCACGGCCACGGGCGGCTTGGATGTCTCCCGTTCCTATACCTTAGAAACACTGGAAACCCTGGATAGTGTCGAGCGCGATCAGCTCTTGCTACCCCCCGACCAATTGCTGGCGCCCTTGCCTGCGGTGGAGATCGCCGTGCAGGACGCCCAGCGACTATTGCAAGGTCAAGCCCTAGGCCGTATTCCCGCTGCCCAAGAGCCCGGCCCGTGCCGGGTGTATAGCCAGGGGCGGTTTTTAGGTTTGGCCGAGCGTGACGGGGCAGGCAGTCTGCGCCCTAAGCGTTTGTTGTGTGAAGGAATGTAGTTATCTTTTTGTCCGCTCTTCATGCTTATAGAGCGGATGGAAAATGGCTAATGCCATGATTGCTAAGAAGAAAGCGCTAAGGGTGACTGTGCTAGAATGCGCGCCTTTGGCTTGTGCCCACCTCTGATTAACCGATTGCCGCTATGTTTGATTCCGTTCGCAATAATCCGAAAGTCGTGCAACTTATTCTGGGCGTGCTTGTGCTGCCCTTCGCCCTGTGGGGCGTTGATTCTTACGTGCGTGGTTCTGGTGCGGGCGATGAAATCGCCAAAGTGGGCAACAGCAAAATCACCCGCGCCGAGTTTCAAAATGCCCTGCGCGACGAACAAGAGCGCATGCGCTCCGCCCTCGGCCCCGAGTTCCGCCCGGAAATGCTCGACACCCCCGAAGCTAAACAAGTGGTGTTGGACAACTTAATCGGTCAGCGCATTCTGGCCCTGCACACCCAAAACGCCCACTTATCCATCAGTGACGAGCAACTGCGCGACTTCATCGCCGGTATTCCCGCTCTGCAAGAAAACGGCAAATTCTCCAAAGAGCGCTACCAGCGTCTCGTGCAAGCCCAGGGCATGTCCGAAGCCGTGTTTGAATCCCGCCTGCGCTCTGAGCTGGCCATGCAAAAGATTCCCCTGGCCGTGGGGCAGAGCACCGTCACCCCGAAAGCCATGGTGGAACGCTGGTTAGCCGCCCAGTTAGAACAGCGCCAAGTGGCAGAGCACCTGTTTAAGGTGGATAGCTTCACCGGCCAAGTGAAGTTGGCCGCCGATGCGGTGCAAAAGTATTACGACGAACACAGCAAAGACTTCCAAACCCCGGCCCAAGTGATGGTGGAATACCTGATGCTCAGTCAGGAAGACATCGCCGCCAATCTGCAAATTAGCGACGCCCAAGCCAAAGAGTGGTTTGACAAGCACCAAGACCGTTACAAAGGGGCCGAAGAGCGCCGCGCCAGCCACATCCTGATTACCGTGGCCAAAGACGCCCCGGAAGCCGCTGTCAAAGCCGCCCAAGCCAAGGCCGAAGCACTGGTGGCCCAGCTCAAAAAAGCCCCCAATGACTTTGCCAAGCTGGCCAAAGAAAACTCCGGCGACCCCGGTTCCGCAGAGCGGGGCGGCGATCTGGGTTTCTTTGGGCGCGGCAGCATGGTGCCCCCCTTTGAAGACGCCGCATTCAGCCAAAAAGAAGGCGAAGTGGGCGCCCCGGTGCGCTCTGACTTCGGTTTCCACATCATCAAAGTCACCGGCGTGAAGGGCGGCGAAAGCAAATCCTTCGCCCAAATGCGCGAGCAAATCATCAAAGAGCTGAAGGCACAAAACGCCGCCCGCCAATACGCCGAAGCCGCCGACGCCTTCACTAATATGGTGTACGAGCAAGCCGACAGCCTGAAACCCACCCAAGACAAGTTCAAGCTTGCCCTGCGCAAATCGGCCTGGATCACCCAAGGCCAGCCGGCGGCCATGCCCTTCAACCATCCCAAGCTGGTGGAAAAAATCTTTGCGGACGACGCAGTAAACAGCAAGCGCAACACCGAAGCCGTGGAAGTGATGCCCAATGTCTTGGTCTCAGCCCGCGTACTCGAACATCGCCCCGCCGCCCAAAAAGCCCTAGCCGATGTGCAAGCGGACATCAGCAAAAAGCTGGCCGCAGAAGAAGCCACCAAGCTGGCCCTTAAAGCCGGGCAAGATGCCTTGGCTGGTCTGCAAAAAGGCGGCAGCACCCTGAGCTGGGAAGGCAGCGTCAGCCTCTCCCGCGCCAGCGCCGCCCGCATGCCCGCCGAAGCGGTAAAAGCCATCTTCTCCGCCGACCCCAGCAAACTGCCCGCCTACGCCGGTACCGCACTGCCGGACGGCTCGTATGCGGTGTACAAAGTCAGCGCCGTGGAAAGCAAAAAGCCCGACCCCCACAACCCCCTAGTCGGCCAACTCAGCCAGCGCTACAACCTTTTCCACGCCCAAGACCAAATGGCTTCCTACTTCACCGCCCTGAAGCAGCGCTACCCCGTAGTAATCAACAAAGCCGCCCTGGACGCCAAAGAACGCTAATCGCGTTACAAGCCCCCCAATAAAAAGCCCCAGTTCGAAAGAGCTGGGGCTTTTTGTTTGGGGGGATTTTGAGGAGGGGGTGTTAAGTTAATGGTGTAAATAATTCCATCGAATGGGATAATAAAATTTGAATTGGATTGTTTTTTGATCGATTTTGGAATTTGATAAATGAATATAAACTAGCCCGGTAAAATTTTATGGATTTTATTGGGGGCTACTACACGTTGGGCGTCAACGCGCTAGTAGTGCTACAGAAAAGAAAGTTGAGGAATCCCGATGTTTTCACTCATAGAGTCGAAAGAAGAAATAGCGAAGGCGCAGCGCAAGTTGGAGGCGGTCATTCGCCGAGACTTCAAAACGAAAGCAGTAAAGAATATTGGCTATCCAGGCGGTACAACTCAAGATACGGAAGTTGTTACTGATGGACGCTATTGGTACTGGTCTTCGGATTGCAACGATCAAGATATTCCGAATCCACGACGCCTAAACTGGTTCGGCCTATTTAGAGATGATGCCGATCTACAAATTTCTGTCGAGATCAATACCGCATACGAAGGCCGTAATGACCAAGTTGCTGGCTTCTTCGCTCGTGATAATGACACAGGCTCAATTTATCTACTGCACTCCGGTCGTGTTGGTGGCGGGACCAAAGGGGTTGGTAAAGCTGCCTTCTTGGCATGGAGCAATCAGCGTCCAATTGACGTTGTGGATTCGTCTGGGGATATTAGAAAGGGCGTATTAGTAATGCCGATTGAAGGTGTCGCAGCTAGCCGATCTGCGGTGCGTTACATCGACATTATTGCTAGCTTCAAACAGGCCGTGCGTGCAGGGGATTTGGACTCGCCTGAGTTCCAGAGCAAGAAGAAAGAACTCGACGACTTTTTCTCTGAGTCACGAGGTAGGCGTAAAGGTAAGCGATCAGGAGAAATTGACTACTTGTCACGGCATGGTGAGGTTGTTGATGCACTCTATTTTTGGCGGAACTCTAACCAACTGCCAAAAGGTGGTCGCTTGGTCAAGAACGTTCTAATCGACATGGGGGTTGCGGTTGCCGATGAATTGGTTGAGGTTTTTGAAGTCAAAACCAGCACAGCGCGCTCGGACGTTTATACGGCTATCGGGCAGCTCATGGTACACGGCACATCGGATAAATGCAGAAGAGTGATAGTTCTGCCAAAAAGTGAACTTCTTGCTTTCGACCTTGAGGACGCACTTGAGCGACTCAAAATCCAGGTGCTGAAGTTCAAGTTAGATGAAAAGGCCGCAACGATTCTTTAACAACAACAAGGGACAAGCCACGGTTTGTCCATTCTGTGTGCCTGTAGTTAAAAAAATGAAAAATAGATCAGTTAGTGGTGAATAAATTCGCCCCAACGTCGGTGGTGGTGAATGGAAACTGGCGTATGACTTTTTGTTTTGAAGGGCAAGATGCCGTTCTCGTTGATTACCAGGATTACCACTAATGGAGGCCGCTATGTCCCAAATGTTTCAACCGCCCCATCCCGGTGAGATTTTGCGCGAAGACGTTTTGCCGGAGTTGAGTTTGACTGTGGCAGAGGCCGCACGGCAGTTGGGGATTTCTCGGGTGCAGCTTTCTCGGGTGATCCACGGGCGGGCGCCTGTGTCTTCTGATTTGGCCTTGCGCTTGGAACAGTGGTTAAAAGGGCCTAGTGCTGAAGTTTGGCTACGCATGCAGGTTTCTTACGATCTTTGGCAAGAGCGCCAGCGCTCAGATCGGCCTCAGATTCTCCCCGCCAAGTCTAGCTTGCGCTATTCAGAATTGAGCGTTTAGCCCTAGTAGGGGGCAATAAACGCAGCGCATTGCACCGCTTCCCTGGTTTCACAAGCACCTATGGCGGAATACGCTGCGCTATTCCGCCTTACGTTTTTTCTTTTCGCTCCTAACTCATTGGCTTTAGCCCCCCGGAGCGACAAACGCCAGTTTGTCGTTTTCCAGCGACGTAATTGGTCAAACTGGCGTTTGGCGCTCAGGGCTCAAGCCAACCCTCTCACGGCCAATAGAAAAAGCCCCGCTCCTGTGTGGATGCGGGGCTTTGTTATTGGGGGAGGGCGGGGTTAGGCGCTTTTGCCCCAGGAGTCTTTGAGGGTGACGGTGCGGTTGAATACCGGGGCGCCGGGTTGGGTGTCGCTGCGGTCGGCGACGAAGTAGCCATGGCGTTCGAACTGGAAGCGTTGTTCGGCTTGGGCGTTTTTCAGGGCCGGTTCCAGCATGGCGGTGATGATTTGCTTGGAATTGGGGTTGAGGTCGTCCAAGTAGTTGCGTTCTTGGCCTTCTGCATCCCCTTCGCGCCGAGCGCCGGGGTTGGTGTAGGCGAACAGACGGTCGAACAGACGCACATCACAGGGGTAGGCGTGCTGGGCGGACACCCAGTGGATGTTGCCCTTGACCTTGTACAAGTCGGCGCCGGGGGTGCCGGATTTGGAATCGGGCATGTATTCGCAATGCACGGCGGTGACGTTGCCATTTTCGTCCTTGTCGCAGCCGATGCACTTGAGCACATAGCCGTAACGCAGGCGGACCATGTTTCCAGGGAAGAGGCGGAAATAGCCCTTGGGCGGGGTTTCGGTGAAGTCTTCCCGTTCAATCCACAGTTCTTTGGCGAAAGGCACCACGCGCTTGCCTAGATCCGGCTTTTGCGGGTGGTTGGGGGCATAGCACTCTTCTTCTTGCCCTTCTGGGTAGTTGTCGATGATGAGCTTGAGCGGATCAAGCACGGCAATGCGCCGTTCGGCTTGTTCGTTCAGGGTTTCGCGCATGCAGTCTTCCAGGATGGTGTATTCAATCCAGGAATCAGACTTAGACACACCAATGCGCTCGGCAAACAGGCGGAAGCCTTCCGGGGTGTAGCCGCGACGGCGGGCGCCCACCAGGGTGGGCATACGGGGGTCATCCCAGCCGTCCACATGCTTTTCTTGCACCAACTGAATCAGCTTGCGCTTGGACAGCACCACATAGGTGAGGTTGAGGCGAGCGAATTCATATTGGCGGGAATGCCAAGGCAGCACCGGCGCCAGGGCATCCAGCAGCCAATCGTAGAAGGGGCGCTGATCTTCAAATTCCAGCGTACAGATGGAATGGGTGATGGATTCGATGGCGTCTTCAATGGGGTGGGCGAAGGTGTACATGGGGTACACACACCACGCCGCGCCCGTGCGGTGGTGCTCCGCGTGGCGGATGCGATAAATGGCCGGATCGCGCAGATTGATATTGGGCGAGGCCATGTCGATCTTGGCGCGCACGATGTGGGTGCCTTCCGGGAATTCCCCGGCTTTCATGCGCCGGAACAGATCCAGGTTTTCCGCAGCGGAACGATCCCGATAGGGGCTGTTTTTGCCCGGCTCGGTGAGGGTGCCGCGATAAGCGCGGATTTCGTCGGCGGAGAGGCTATGCACATAGGCCTTGCCGTCCTGGAGCAGGAATTCGGCAAAGGCGTACATACGATCAAAGTAATCGGAGGCGTAGTAGAGATTTTCGCCCCAGTTAAAGCCCAACCATTGCACGGCATCGAGAATGGAATCCACGTATTCCTGTTCTTCTTTTTCCGGGTTGGTGTCGTCGAAGCGCATGTGACACACGCCGTTGTAATCCCGCGCCAGACCGAAGTTCAGGCAGATGGATTTGGCGTGGCCGATATGCAAATAACCATTGGGTTCCGGCGGGAAACGGGTGGCGATGCGGCCACCCCATTTATTGGTTTTGATGTCGTCTTCGATGATTTGACGTAAGAAATTCGAGGCCGGTGCGATGGGGGCGTTGGGTGCTGCTTTTTTATTCGACATGTAGGATTCCTAAACAGGCATGCAGTAATGGGCGGCATTTTACCGGGGAAGGCCCCGGCTGCGGGGGGATAAGCGCGTTCGGCATGCGAAAAGGCCAGGAAAATGCGCCCCTAAGCGCCTGGATTTCCCTTGGGATGGGCGGAATTGGGCGAATTTGTAGCAATTTGACCGATATTTCCCCGACGGTTACACTGGCGCGCCTCAATTTTTGGGGGGCTGGCGCGGCAGCCCGAGAGCACGGGGGAATGCACGCCCATTCATGCTTTTGGCTTGGTCTGCGCCTGCGTGGCACCTCGCCCCATGCCCGCCTTTTGTTCATTCACAGTTCTTGATTTCAGCCTGCGGAGACGCCTTATGACCCAATTTTTGCCAACAGAAGGACAGGCTTTGGCGGAAATGGTGGCCGTATTGGCGGAATTAGATAGCTGTTTGGCGAATCATGTGGATTGGTTTAAGCACATCCAGCGGGTGTTGGTGTGCGATATGGCGGTGGATGTGCAGGATTTGCGCGAGGATGCGCACCGCCTGTGCCCTGTGGGCCTTTGGTATTACCGGCCCGAAAACCATCCCTTACTGGCGGCCATGCCCGCCTTTCAAACTTTAGGCGCTATTCACTGCCGTTTGCATCAGTTAGCGCGCCAGTTGTTGCAGCAAAAGAGCGCCGCCTTGCCGATTGCCGTGGATGTGTACGACGCCTTCATGGAAGACGCCTTCCAGCTCAAGCAAGTGATTCGGCAGCTCCAGCGGGAATTCGTTCAGCACGAAGGCATGGTAGATGCGCTCACTGGGGTGTGGAGCCGCCACGGCATGATGCCTCGCTTGGCGGAAGAGCAAGAACGCATGATTCGTAGCGGCGAGGCGTGCAGCGTGTGCCTGTTCGATGTGGATCAATACCCGGCGGTGGTGGAAATTTATGGCCCGGCGGCGGGGGATGAACTCCTGAAAGGGGCGGTGCAGCAGATTGGCTCGGTGCTGCGCAAATACGATTCCATGTTCCGTTATAGCCAGCACGAGTTTTTGATTTGCATGCCACGTACCCCGGTGGAGCAGGCGCAACACATATTAGAACGGGTGCGGGGCCAGTTGTGGGACAAGGTGCTGCCCATCGGCGCGGGCATGAGTAGCCAAACCGGAGCCTCGTTTGGGCTGGCGCCCATGTTGCCCATGGATATTGGCGATGTGCTGGACGCGGCCCAGCATGCCTTGCGCTGCGCCCAAGAGCGTGGCGGCGACCAAGTGTGTTTATGGGGGCGTTAACCGGCTCCACCCTCGGTATACTGCCGCCCCCATCTGAGGCCTGAACTCGGGCGCTCTGTTTTTATTGCGTGCTTTGCTGTGTCTGGGCGCGTCACTCATAAGGTTCTAGCTTAATCATGGAATTCCTCGATCTTTCTCCTTGCGCTCACGCGGCGGGCGTGGTGCGTTTGCCCGGTTCCAAGAGTATTTCCAACCGTTTTTTATTGCTGGCCGCCTTGGCCGAAGGCGAAACCCTGATCCGGGATTTGCTGTGGTCGGACGATGTGGCGCGCATGTTGGAGGCGCTGGCCCAGTTGGGCGTGCGTTGCGAGCGTCAGGGTGAGAGCAATGATTACCGCGTTCATGGCGTGGGTGGCCCTTTCCCGGTGAAAGAGGGGGATTTGTTTTTGGGCAACGCGGGCACGGCCTTCCGTCCCTTAACCGCTGCCACGGCCTTGTCCGGTGGCACCTATCGCTTGCACGGTGTAGCGCGTATGCACGAGCGCCCCATCGGCGATTTGGTTGATGCCCTGCGTGGCGCGGGGGCGGAGATTGAGTACCAAGCTAATGAAGGTTTTCCGCCTTTGCTGATTCGGCCCGGCACCATTAAGGCCGGGGGCCGTGTGGCCGTGCGCGGCAATGCCTCCAGCCAATTTCTGACCGCGCTGCTCATGGCCTTGCCCTTGACCGGGGCAGAAACCACGGTAGAGGTGATCGGCGAGCTGATTTCCAAGCCCTACATCGAGATCACCCTCAAGCTCATGGAGCGCTTTGGCGTGCACGTGCAGCGGGACGGCTGGCAGTCGTTCACCATTCCCGCCGGAGCGCGCTATCAATCCCCCGGCGAAGTGTTTGTGGAAGGCGATGCCTCCTCGGCTTCGTATTTCCTGGCGGCGGGTGCCATAGCCGGTGGCCCGGTGCGGGTGGAAGGCGTGGGCCAAGATTCCATCCAAGGTGATGTGAAATTTGCTGAAGCACTGGCGGCCATGGGCGCCCACATCACCATGGGGCCGAATTGGATCGAAGCTCAGGCCCCGGCCTCTGGGCGCCTGCGTGCTTTCGATGCCGACTTTAACCACATCCCCGATGCCGCCATGACCTTGGCGGTGGCGGCGCTGTTTGCCGATGGCCCCTGCACCCTGCGCAACATCGCCTCGTGGCGCGTCAAAGAAACCGACCGCATCAGCGCCATGGCCACGGAACTGCGCAAAGTGGGGGCTATCGTGGAGGAGGGCACCGACTGGTTGAAGGTTTCCACCCCTCACCCCTCACCCCTCACCCCTCACGCGGCGATTGCCACCTACGACGATCATCGCATGGCCATGTGCTTCTCCTTGGTGAGCCTGGGCCAAACCCCAGTACGCATCCTCGATCCCAAGTGCGTGAACAAAACCTTCCCCGACTATTTCACCAAATTCGCTGAGATCACCACTGTGTCTACGCCTCACGCCTCACCCCTCATCCCTCACACCAATCCCGTGATTGCTATCGACGGCCCCTCCGCTTCCGGTAAAGGTACGGTGGCGGCCCGTGTCGCCACCGCCTTGGGTTTCCACTATTTAGATAGCGGTTCTTTGTATCGCCTCACCGCCTTGGCGGCTCAGCGTCAAAACGTGGCGTGGGACGACGAGCAGGGCATGGCGGCCATTGCGGCCGGGCTGCCGGTGGTATTCCGGGATGGGGATATTTTCTTGTCTGGCGAGCGGGTAGGGGACGCTATTCGTACCGAAGAAATCTCCGTGGGCGCCTCCAAAGTGGCGGCTTTACCGGCAGTGCGGGCGGCTTTATTGCAACGGCAGCGGGACTTCCGCCAAGCCCCCGGTTTGGTGGCCGAAGGGCGCGACATGGCCTCGGTGGTGTTCCCGGATGCGCCTTTGAAAGTTTTTCTCACCGCCAGTGCCGAAGCTCGGGCAGAACGGCGTTATAAGCAGTTGATCGAGAAAGGACTGCCTGCTAATATGGCCGCCCTTCTGCAAGACCTCCGGGAACGGGATGCGCGAGATTCTGCGCGGAGCGTCGCCCCCTTGAAGAAGTGCGAGGAAGCCGAGTTGCTCGATACCACAGACATGGATGTTGATAGTGCTGTGGCCGCGATTCTAGCTTGGGCTAAAACAGCCCTAGCCGCCTAAATTTCCCCGTTGTTGTCGCCGAGGCGCAGGCGCCCTGTGGTGCTTGCGCATTTTTATTAACGTGCTTGTTTTTAACCCAACCCCGCAGCAATGCGGTTTTTCCTTTTATGTCCTCTCTCAATTCCGCTGTAAACCTCGAAGAAAGCTTCGCTGCTCTGTTTGAAGAAAGCCTGACCCGCCAAGAAATGCGCGCAGGGGAAGTGATCACCGCCGAAGTGGTGCGTGTCGATCAAAACCACGTGGTGGTGAACGCCGGCCTGAAGTCCGAAAGCTTCATCTCCATCGACGAATTCCGCAATGATCGCGGCGAAATCGAGGTTCAGCCCGGCGATTACGTGAGCGTCGCGATTGAATCCCTGGAAGACGGTTTCGGTGAAACCCGTCTGTCCCGCGAAAAGGCCAAGCGTATCGCTGCTTGGAACGATCTGGACAAGGCTCTGAACGACGGTACCCTGGTGAAGGGTCTGGTAACTGGCAAGGTCAAGGGTGGTCTGACTGTTATGACCAACGGCATCCGTGCCTTCCTGCCCGGTTCCCTGGTGGATACCCGTCCCGTCAAGGACACCACCCCCTTCGAAGGCAAGGAATTCGAATTCAAGGTTATCAAGCTGGACCGCAAGCGCAACAACGTGGTGCTGTCCCGCCGTGCCGTGCTGGAAGCCTCCCAAGGTGAAGAGCGCGAAGCCCTGTTGGCCAGCCTCAAAGAAGGCACCATCGTTAAGGGTGTGGTTAAGAACATCACCGACTACGGCGCATTCGTGGATCTGGGCGGTATCGACGGTCTG
>JACCDO012337796.1_pt1 | contig 31971 bp, 16 predicted proteins | sample 7446101 | NCBI WGS metagenome assembly JACCDO01 (sample SAMN15323440, study PRJNA562643) | freshwater metagenome | isolation source: river surface water | place: USA:Blue River Watershed | collected 2017-08-16 | reverse complement strand
GATAATTCTTAGTATTTAACATGATCTGAGCTTCAAGCTTTCTAATAACTTTGTCAGAATCTGCTAATAATGCTTGAAATGATGTGTTTTCTTCTTGTGTTTTCTTCATTTGCATGATAATTTGTTCATGCTTTTCATTTAATATCTGAATATTACCATTTAATAGACGAATATCATTGGTTTTAGCTTCTATGACTGATTCTGCTTTCTTTAATTCTTCCATTTTCTCCAGAAGGAGACTAGCACAGTCCTCACTTGTCGTACGCTGCGATAAAGTAGACATAAACTTTTCTAGTGTTTCTTTTGTTTGTTTTTCCATTTGTTGAATTTCTTTCAATTGATCAAGAAATTGCTTTTCCTTGACCGCCGTCTTGGCGGGTCCACCACTACTCACAGATCGTGCCTCCATCGCTTCCAAAGGAGTTATTGACCAATATATAATTGCGGCTAACTGATTTTTGATTTTTTGATATCAATTATTTTATCGGCCCTTCCATGTTTCACATTAAGGTTATGTGACCATACGGGAAGACATATAGATATAGTTTTTCGCTGTTAGTTGCTGTAGTTTGTCTGCTATTAGAATCATCACTAATAATAGACAATGATAATTTATTTAAAGCAGTTTTTTTCAAAGCAAAAACTAATGCAGCTATTTATAGCCTGCAATATTTTTCTCTGTCTTTCATCGGAACTCTTTCCTTGTTTTGCTTCCATCACTTTTTAAAACAAAGATTACCCGGCCGCGGCCACAGTTTCGTATCTGAGGTGCGAATCCAGAAGTAACTATAAGGAAATAATCCAATGTTTGCACTTTTTGGATCTAAGAAGAAGGCATCTGTCAGCAACGTATTCGGCTGCGTGGTGGAGCCACATGTATTTGACGTATTGCTTAGCGAATGGAAGGATAAAGTGGCAAGAGCAAGCGCTAACAATGTGGTTTTATCAAATGAAATAATACAGGAATTTCAGAAACGACTTAATCAAACGACAGAGAAAGATTCTAGTGGAATGATTCGTAGTGGAGTCAAGGCCAAATTAAGTTTGAATAACAAGAATTTAAGTGATGATATAATTATTCTACTTCTAGAAATCTTTTTGAAGCATCCAGTCATATCTAAGTTAGAATTGCATAAGAATAAGTCACTCACAAATAATGCTGGTAGTAAGATAATCGAGTTTTTGAAAACTCAAGTTAAGTATTGCTCAACCGTTAATATAGATGAGAGATTAGCTACGCCTATGTTGTGTGAAATTACAATTGATGGATGTAGTATGACTGATTCTGTTGAAAGTGAAATAATCCAACTTTCTAATATATTAAAATATTGCAACGCTAAATTATATATAAGGAAAAAATTTATATCCTATGGTAGTCCCAGTTCACTTAGTGAAGAGTTCTATGAACAAATATGGATTGATATGTTTGGCAAGTCAGACAAGAAAGAGGTTCATGAATTATTCATGATGAGGGAGAAAAATGAAGTGAATACAGCAGTTTATGACGACTTAGAGAAAGCTTTTATTCACATATTGACGGTGAAAGCGGTGCTTCCAGTTCTAACAACTGCACAATTACTTCAATTAGAACCAGTAAATGTATCATCGATCAAAAGTAAAGCAAGTGTGGTAAGTGCCACTGCAGCAAGTAGTAGTAGTGGCTCACCTCATTCTATTACCAAGGGGAATAGTAGTCGTAGTGATCACGGTGGTCATAGTAATATTCATAACCACTCTCATTCTCACGGACCTGGTCCGTCACCACTTACTGAGTCGCATTTAAATTTACATTCCATGACACAGTCACGCCTTGCTACGATTAAAGAAGATAAAATTGACGAGAGGGATGAAAGTACTCCATCAATTTCAAATGCGGCAAAGTCAAGTTCTAATAAGCGCCATACATCTCCACCATTAAGTCATCATCGTATGAGTTCAGCTGCAATTGTAATAGATCCAACTATGTCAGTGCCACTGCCACTTCAAGTTCTTATAAATCAGCCAGTATCTAAATCATCACCTCTTTCCCCAAATCGATTGAATGGAATTTTTAAAGAAGACAAAAGTAATCCAGATCAAAGTAGAATTGGAAGTAACGGTGTCAACAAAAGCTTGATCCACGGCCATGAAACTGGTAGTCTTTCAGTAGTACCCGAGCACTCTAAAGCACCAGAAAATCGCAAACCTAAACCAAATTTATCCATAGTGCCAGTGCCATCCAAGCCATTTATCGCGGGCTCATCTGCATCAGCGTCATCACCAGTGCGTTCATCTAAATCTGCAAATTCTCCAATTAGGGATAGATCCGCATCACCAAAGCGAAAGGTCGTGTCAAGAACCCCATCCCCTGAAAAGAAAGACAAGCCTGTAGCCAAAGTTGTTATTGACTTCAGTAACAACCAATACGTGCCATATGCCGCTCTACTAAAACCAATTGGTAGTATTATTGGGCAATCAGGTCACTCTGTGAGCAACATCAGAGTGCTGATATTAAAAGACAATAGCTTAACGGATAACTTCGTGTCGAGTATGAACCTATCCGAGTTGAAACATTTAACCGACTTAGATTTAGGCAAGAACAATTTGTCGTTGATATTTGATATAGAGAATATGAACAGCATCGCATCGAGTAGTATTCTACCACCTTCTCTCTTGCGGTTAGATATTAGCCACAACAAGCTCAAAAGTATCTCCGCATTAGTCTCTTGTCTAGACTTGCAAGTATTGAATGTGAGCAATAACAAGCTTGCAACTGTTGATGTGTTGCCACTTAAACTTGAGCGCTTGGACGTATCAGACAATGAGTTGAAGCATTTGCGATCCCTTCGTGTGGTATCCATGTGCCACCGCATTCAGGCTCTCGGCGTTGCCGGTAATCCATTTTTGCAGTCAACAAATGTTAATATTAATATTCGTGTATTTGATATGTTCCCTAATCTAATCGAGTTAGACGGTATCATGAGGCCTGGCGGCAAAATTAATAAAGCAATTTTGTCTGCCAGAAAAGCGAACGTTGAGGTTAAGGTTAAGGGAACAAACAATAAGTCTCGTAAAGCGCAATTAGAGTCAGATCGTGAAAGGTCCATTCGACGCAAAGAACAGCGAGATTCAGAGATGAAGAAAAACATCGAAGTGAAATTTGAAGAGGAAATTCAAGAACATTACAAGACTATCAAGAAATTGGAATTGACTGAAATCAACCACAATTGTAGACGTTTGTCGACTTCCAAGAGTGATCTGGCGAATCCTCATCAGCATTCTATAAGTATGTCAAGCATCATGTCCAGACGCTCAACTGCTCTACCAGCTTCCAATATCACTCCTTTTGAAAGGAGTGCAAATACAAATAGTATGATGTCGGTTCACGACGCCGTGGAGTTGGTCGATGATTGGATTTTGCATTGTACTCATGAAGTAGGCAGAGCGGTAGAAGTTGCACGCTTAGCGTTTGACTTGTGTCTAAGTACGCCGGTGCTAGGGGATGAGGATATTTTAATTATAGACCCACAGCTAGTAGAAAACTTCAGTAATGGCTTAGATCGCATATCGTTGCTCCATCATTCGAATGAAGTAGAGCGTGCTATTACTAGTTTGAATTACTACGGCGAATCCGAGTCGGAAGCTAAACTCTCAACAACAATTGAAAATATGACGCATCTAGTAACAATTCTTAAAAAAATTCAGAAAAAGACTAAAGTGAAGTATTTAACTCGCGAGGATTTGGCTGTGCACATAGATCGTATAATGAACACCGATGTGGGGAAATATGTCAACTCCAATGTTCTGAGCTTATTCGGTTGTTCTTACGACTCATTTTTATTTGCAAGTATCCTTAACATGGACAAGAATCAGAATACTAACATGAGTGTACCAACAACGGACACTGACTTCGTAGCTAGCACTCAACATACAGTTCAGACGACAACAAACGATACCGTAAATGATACGGATCTTGAAATTACTCCAAATATTCAAGTTGAAGAGCAAATTGAGGCTAGTCACGCAGGTGAAAGCATTGAAATCGGCACAGTTGACATTCCTCGCGATAATTTTGAATCACGCAACATTGAAGCCGATGCTTTCGCCACTACACCGGCAGTTGTCGAAGACAAAGTCGATGTCAAAGAATCTGAAGTCGAGAATCCGCAACCCAGCGCTGTAGTGAGTCCTGAATTCGACGCACCTAACACGACTGCATTAGTTTATGAACCAAGTAATGTTTCCGTGGATTTATCACCACAAGTCAGTGACAGTAATCCTGCTCCGATAACTGCAACTGAGTCTGATAGTACTGACAACTTGGCAAGTCCCGATGATACAACCCAAGTTCTCTCTAGTGATGCCAGCGTCTCTGTTGATAATTCTAACTCTGATAAACTTGATGCTGTTGTCGTTACTGGAGATACGGACGTAAAAACTAAGCGACCATCAACAGTGATACGATATTGCGATGCATGCTCCGCAGTTGCAAATTTTAATTGCGGCAAGTGTCATGATATTTACTATTGCTCCAAAAGCTGTCAAACAAAATCATGGAAAGCACATAAAAAAGTTTGCGCAGGAGTAGTCGATTTAAATAAAAGTGCTTCAGATATTGAAGAAGTTAAGGCCTCCGTTGCAGAGGCAGGAGTAGACAACTCGACGAATGAGGTCAATGTTGTAGACGCTCCACTAACTGGTGAGACGAAACCACCAGCCTTTGTCCCATCTGGTCTTTCGCTGAAAGAAAGATTAGCGGCGAGAGTCGCTAGTATCAAGGAAGTGAAGTAAATGTTATCTTTATAGCTTTGTAAATATTATTCGGTCTATTTATCTTTTTCACCTTGAATCCGCACCGGCCACAGCCTGCTTTGTCATGGACTGGATACTGTAAAAAAAAAAGGCTAGCTTGATTAGTTAAGACTGTCAGCTGAACTGGGATGAGCGTATCCAATACAGCCACTGATGTTACATTAGTACTGCCTTCATATGGCGGCAATTTGCTCTTTACACCACCAGATCTACATGTCGAGGTTCAAAAGTCATTCGGCGGACAATACTATAAACAGGTTGATTTAATAGACATAAACAGACGTAATGACACAGTTATATTGCCGCCTTGCAGTATATTGTCTCCTATGAGGCTTATTGAAGGTAATGGAGCTACTGTGATGATTCCCAGTGGCTTGCAGCTAGATAATGTAAGTGGTAGGACCACTATTTCAAATGCAGAATACATAAAATTCATTAATGAACACCAAGTTGACGCATTGATTGCATACGGAGACAATATTTCATTGAATTCATCAAAATCAAAAGTAAGGAAGGCTTCAGATAGATGCCTTAAGTGGTTAGAAGAATTGCAAAAACACATGCAAAGGCGTCCTTCGCTCGTTTTTGGAGTAGCAATACTGTGTAGTCAACATTCTGACGTTGAAATCGAAAATGAGATTAAAAGATTGACAAGCGATGGCAAGTGCAATGGTATTGTTATCGGTGGCGCTTACGTAGACGATGAAAGTGAGGAGATCTTGCTCAGTATTATCAAGAAAGTGAAATTTATACTAAACCAAGACATTTACAAAGAGAAAAGCATTCCAATATTAGTCCAAGGCCCCAAATCATTGAATAGTATCATTAGTTGCATCAACGCTGGAGCAAACTTTGTTGCAACTTCATTGCCTAAAATCTTAACTGATAATAAAGAAGCACTCATATACGATAAGCAAGTAATTTCAAACGAAGGTAACGACAATCAAGCGCCCGGGAGCAAGCGGTCTCATGATAGCATAGCCGATTTATCGTTTGATTTAAATGTAGACAAGCAAGCGATTACAACAATAAATTTAACCGATGAAGTATTCAAGAAAGACCTCACACCTCTATTGAGAGGATGTGAATGCCACGCATGTAGGAATCACACCCGAGCATACATACATCACCTTCTCAATACCAAAGAAATGCTGGCGGAAATTCTTTTGTATACACACAATCAGTTCCATCTTCTGCGCTTGATTACATCATATAATAACTCGCAGAACAAACTTAAGCAACAAAGACAAGAGAAGTAACTAGGTTGGAACGCGATGTTCCAGGCAATAGAAGCAGTAGAAATAGCCGAAGAAATTTATATACTTTTATACAATTGTAAATATTATTTTATTGTTTTTTTGTGCCAACAACTTTGCCGCTGTAGTGCACAATAGGCTTGGACGTCTGGCTCTTGCTGGAAACCCTGCTTCCTTCCAACGGATTCAATTCTGTGGAGTTGGCGATTGCCACACTGTAAGTGTCATTGCCATAGTAACTACTTCCACCGAATTGACTGTTATCGAAACCATTTTCGCCTCTGGATATAGTTGACTCGTTAAATACTAAACTGTCCCCTCCAACACCCAATCCACCTGAAGAATACGTTTGTTTCTTTAAGAAATTCTTTCTTGATGCTCGTTGAGGATCTGATGGTATTGGCGGACCTTTACGTATCTGGTCGTTATTATGTAAAGATACACCGGGATTTAGTGAAATTTGCTCTGGATTAGCAAATGTTGTCGCTAGGTTGTTAGTTGCCTTAAAAAATTCATCTGAATCCATTGTTCTACTGCCAGAAACACGTATGGTTTTCCCACTAGTACCAGAAGAACCCCCCTCTCTGCTCTTAGGCCTTCGCTCTTGAGGCTCCTTCTGGTTAGATATAGACATCGCAGGTTGCACAGTGTATGGTGGCAGATTATTTGTTGATACAATGGGAACTATTTTACCATCTTTATTTATCGAATATTTCTTTCCTTTCTTCATGGATTGTGTTGCTTTTGTTATCTCAGCGTTTAACATTTCAAATTCACTTAATTGAACTTCATTATTATTATTGTTATTGTCGTTACTTTTTTGCCTTTGCTTTTGGAGCATAGAAAATTGTTGACTTACTTCTAACGATGAAAAATCGGTATCAAAATCATCTAATTCTATAATTTTACCAATGTCTCCATTATCTTGATCTACTAAACTAGTTCCAGGACGAGATTGATGACCACTTTTATTGGTATCAGCACCAGATCTTTTTGATCCAGATTTACCTGTATTTGATGATTTAAATGAAGATCCACCAACACTTGGGGCATTACTTGAGATTTGCTGCTTATATTGAGATGCATCTGATGCTATATGTTTCTTTGCTACAACAGTTCCACGTGCCCATGGATCAATCGAAGGAGGTGATGGCTCCCCATCTGCCTGCATTTTCTCTAGAGGAAAATAATCTATACTCTGTACTTGATCTTCTTCCCTTCCATTAATATAAATAGGTGGTGCTGGTAATCCTGTTGCGGTTTCAATTGCACCATCATGATGAGCAACAGACAGGTGCATCAATCGATGAACCCGCTCCATGGCCAGTGTTGTCGCAATAGGTTTATCTAAAGTACTTAACCAATTCAGTGAGATCTGACGATCAAATGCGTCCAAGACAAACTGAACACCATCGAAACCGATGCTGTCGGAAACAGAAGAGCCAAAGATGTCCATCGACATCCTTTTTTACTTATTTATTGCTACCCTTAGGAGTTATTCAGAAACGTCCGAGTACCGGGACCGGGTCAGGGTCGAAAACTGAAAAAAGAAGCAGAAAAGAGCGAAGAAAGTGGTTGCAACTAGCAAAGCGTGAGTATAACAGCTGTAACTATCGCGTCTTACGTCTTACATAAAATCCTGATTAATCTTATCTAGGCGCACGATGCACTGGGGCATATGAAGCTTCAACAGCGGCTTCGTATTAGCCCGGATAATTAGTCGGGGATTTCTGGTCAACCAAAGATCTTTCAATTGAATTAGTTTAGAAAATGCGTTTATAGGAATTTCGCCTTCTAGGTCATTATTATCGAGATCTATGGCTTGCAGTGTGACTAACAACGAGATGCATTCAGGGATTTTGCCACGCAAGTAATTTGACCTTAAATTTAAATGAATTAAGTTTCCTGCGCCGCATAACTGAATACCATACCAAGATACAAGTGGTTTTTTGCTGTCCCAATTATCACGTTTTCTCCAATAATAACCGTCAGTTTCTTCGAATATCTGCGCAAGCACATGCCGATAAACATCAATCCCAGATGATTTCAACACGTCAACGGAATATTCTCCAGATTTAACAATTTCAGCTTCATCAAAGCCACCTTTTCGGAGTTGGGTTGAAGTATAACCAGCTTCAAAGCAATCTTTGATACTGTAGCCAGCAACGCGCAAATCGGCAACCTTGATGCCTAACGTTTTCAGCTCTTTTGCTTCAATCAATTTATCGGTCAAGAAGTCCTGTAGTTTGAATAAATCCGACTGTTTTATCTGTAATAAACTGAAACCATAACGTGACAGTGCATAAGGTGACGAGAAATCTAGTTGTGGTAACTGCAATATGGATCCGCGGCTAGACGTGTTGCCACTAGCGCCATCGGGTTGAATCATAGAAATTGCTAACTTACTTGCTTGTATCATCGAATCTCTTTTCTTGGGGCTTATACTTTCCCTCTTCGATGGGCTTATACTCTGCCTCTTAGAAGGGCTTATGCTCAACCTTTTCGAAGGACTGAGACTGGTAGGCGACGCTGTCTTTCCGAATAAACTCATGTTCGCCATACCTTGCACAATTGTTTTCTTTTCAAACTTAAGTTGCAAGTCCGGCCATTTGAGATAAATAGTATAAATTAAAGGTAGGCATTTTGATTTAATCAGCAAGGATCCGATGGATTGATTGTCGTGTTTCGACACTTCATTGAAGAAATACTGACTCGTGAGCATGGCAGTGCCGTGCAGCACGATCTTATTGGTGTATATAGTTGTAATATCGAAATGAGTAACTCTAACACTCTTTTGCAAAATTTCATACAATGGTTCAATTTCATTTAAAAATTGCTGCACTTTCAACACCTCGGAATCCCTTTCAGCATCAATGACGTCGTCCTCGTCATCATCGCTGTTATAACTATCCACGTCTTCATTACCTACTGAATCACTCTTCGTCTCGGATGCTGGTCCAGCGGAGACCTTTGCTTTTGGTTTGGTCAAATCATTAATACTTTTGTGACATGCCTGAATAAACGCCTCTACTCTTGTGAGTAAAGAGTGGATATTCTCTATTCTATTCGTCCCATTTGAGGCAGCTATATTCAGACCGTTGAGCATCAAAGGTGCCGGTGAAAATACTGGCGAAATATCCACCAAAAGCTTACTGTCTTGCAATATACTCAACATGCCGTCGCTGATAGCTTGAAGCCGCTTCACTTCCTTTTTATTTTTTCTTGATTGGATCAATTCGTTGGCAAAATGGCTACACAATAGACTGATTTCACTCATTCGGAAGTACACCAAGTTGATCGACATCTCTTTGTCGTCAACAGCAGCAAGCAAAAGACTCAAGACGGCGCAATATTCAAATTGCAAATCCAGGGCGGAGTGACTATCGATCCACCGAATACTTACTTCAGGAACAGATACTGATTTTCTAACATTCGCAAATGAAAGCGACTTTCTAACTAAATTAGCCGCATCGAAAAGAGATTTTTTCCGCGCCGGACTTGCTGCGTTCGTGGGCTCTGGCGACGCCAAATTGAGCTTGAACGTATCAAGTTCTTTTTTGGTTTCATTTAATTCTTTTGACATCTCTAAATACTTTTTAGTAAACTCAGTTATATCTACGTCCGTTGAGGGCGTAGTAAGCAATACAGATTGGCGGCGACGTTGGGCCATGACTTCGGATGAGTTATTGCGCTCGTCTATATGCCTTTCACTGCTACTTGAAAACGCGGACCCCCGCCGAGGTGGCGACTTGTCTATTGCTGCTTGTGATAGTTGGTGAATTAAAGTTTTCTTCTCTACTTCATACTCCAATTTCAGTTGATGCTGTTGCTCAGATAGTTCCTTTATTTTCTCATTCGCATCGACCAATTGCGCCATGATATTGATCGCGTACTTCTCACTATTTTTTTTACTTTCTTTATCTAGTTTTTCCTGTAGGGATGCGATTTCGTCTTCTAATAGCTTGTTGCTGGACTTCATTTCTTCCATATCGCGATCACTTGATATCATTTTTTCTTTCGTTTTCGCAACGACGGATGAATACTTATAGGTAACATTATTCGAATCTTCAAGGTCTCGCTGCAGCACACTCAGTTTAGACTTGAGGTCATTATTTTCCTGCATCAGTTGTGTCAATTTTATATTTTGGTCATTAATTTCTAGTTGCTGTTCATTGGTTGTGTCATTTTTTTCCGTTTGAATGTTGTTGGATTGTAGTAATTCTGTTAAGCTTTTGGGTGATACTGCTGATGGCATACTTGAAGTTGCTTTACTTGAAGTTGGCGAGGAAATAACCAATTTACTAATATTTGCTTCATCCAAGTCGTCACTCGCAATACTCGGTGTATCAATAGGTGAAATGACGGGACGAGTCTCCGGTGCTCGGGGCAACACTGTATCATCTGCAGTAAATGTCTCGAGTTTAACTATTTCATCGATAGATAATCTATTCGTATTAACAGGTTCTACTTTAGGTGGTGGTGGCGGTGGTGGTGGCGGCGGATTGTTCTTATTTAGGCTTAGCCTATTGATAGATATTATACTTTTTACCGCTTTTGTCAATGAAAATCTGTCAGTATCTTTTCGATTTTGTACCACTGAAGCAGCACCACCATATTGATTAAGCTGTTCAAGCGACTTTTCTAAACTAGCAACCAAAGTAATTTTACCCCTTGGAATTAATCTACGCTGAATGGTGTCGTTTTTACTCAATCGAAATGAGATCCATGTAGGTAACGTATTTGGCTGCAACAGTTCTACTTTAGGCGAAAATGTGCCTTCAGCTAATAGTGTTGCAATTCCAATTCTGCCTTTACTAAACACTTCAACCTTGAAATTTCCATCTAAATCTATTTCTGGTATCAACATGTCTAATTTTTCTTCCCATATTGCAATAGTACTCGCGCTACCGTTACTTTGGACAGGTCTTGATGGATCTACTTCCTCCTTTGACCATCCAGTGGTCATCGTTTTGTTTGAAGGCGAGGTAATCTTGCATTGGCGCCATACAGTGCTATCTGAACAATCTTCCGCTTTCAGACTAGTCAATTTTATCAAGTAATAGGAGGTCGTCGAAGGATTCATATCATCCAAAGAGATATCTATGTCACTGCTTTGACGAGGAAAGGCATCACCGATGTAGTCACCCTCTGTTGAATCCAACGACGATGTGCGACTTTTCAGCATCGTGATCTCCCTTATCTCGCACTGATTGCGCTATGTTTTCCCGGGGAAACCAGTTTTAAGACGGTACCACAGCAGTACCGTACCTTCAAGCAGAAAAGACTCTATTTAGATGTAAATTTTGTCAGGTGGGGGAATTATCCAAAAATAAAAATGTACAGCTAGTAAGGTATACCCTCTACTCAACCTTCTTGACTTTTTTATGTTTCAAGCCTCTCTCTAATCCCTCGAAAGGTACTGAAAAAAATTTCCAAGGCCAAAAAACAAGAAGACAAACTGAAAGGTTGTTTAGCAATGCTGCAACTTCTGCCGAGACCATTACTAGTCGCAATACTAATACTGCTCATTCAGTGCGGATGTGACCAATCAGAAAATACCCTCGAGAGGTCTCTCAAGTCTCTCCAGAATAAGTGTTTTGACTCACTTGACACACCAGATTGGTGGACTTACGTTTGGTGCAATGAGAAGTATGTCAAGCAGGTGCACTATGACCCGAAGGTAAAAAAGATTGTCGCCTCTAATAATATTGGCTATTATTCAAAGGAAGAATCAGGAATAAATCATCAAATTTACCGTAGTAAAATTGCCGATTGTGTTATTGAAGGTACAAATGATGTATCACATAGGTATACAGAAGTAGCTATCACATGTTGCGATGAAACTCTAATCAGAAATAATAAAAAAATGAGCAAATATTTATCTTCATCAAATAACGTCCAAGAATACACTTTTATCGAAAGCGTTACGGAGCCTATACAATGCTCGTATTATGTTACAGTATGTAGTACCGCAGCATGCCCCGATAAGAAAAAAATAAATGCACATACTGTTACAGAAGTCACTAATACTGTAAAGGCTGAAGTTGAAAACAATGGAAATAATGCTGCCAATGTAAAATCAAGTGCCGATCACAGCGATATCAATAATTTTGAAACTTTCTTTGATAAAAATGCCAATATTTTATTACCAAACATGACGACACAACTGCATTTTAAGGAGAGAGTGAAGAGCATGTTCTATCACGCATACGATTCTTACATGACTCATGCTTATCCTGAAGCAGAACTAAGACCGATTTCGTGTGAAGGTGGTAAGTTTGATTTAATCGAAGTGCCGTTAGTCACTTTGATCGATTCTCTTGATACCCTAGTAGTTTTGGGTAATCACACAGAATTTAGACGAGCTGTAGCATTAGTATCGAATTATTATTCTTCATTTGATATAAATGTAAATGTAAGCGTGTTTGAGACCACAATCCGGATTCTCGGAGGATTGCTTTCGGCTCATTTAATGGCCATCGATCCCAAGTTGAAGATATATCCATACAGAGATATCACGACAAATGCCATAGAAACGTACAACAACAGCTTGCTTCACTTGGCTAAGGATTTAGGTGATCGATTGATTCCCGCCTTTAATACACATACTGGCATCCCCTACGGCACAGTAAACTTAAAATTTGGAGTACCAAAAGGTGAAAGCGAAGTGGCGTCTGTTGCAGGTGCGGGATCACTCATTATTGAGTTCGAAACATTGTCAGCTTTGACTAGTGACCAGAAATATGGCGATGTTGCAGACAAGGCTGTTGAAGCAATTTATAGTCGTAGAAGTTCAATAGGTCTATTAGGCAAGCACATCAATATAAAAACAGGGAAATGGGTGGAGTCATCGAGCGGAATTGGTAGCAATAGTGACTCATTTTACGAATATTTATTGAAATATTATTTACTTTTCCGCGACATCAAGTACTTCGAGATGTTCAAACAAACGTATATTTCCATCAAGAAATTCGTACAAGTTGGCGACAACTTTTTCTCAGATGTGGACATGTTTAATGGTAAAATGCGAAGAAATAGGTTAGAAAATCTACAAGCATTTTGGCCGGGCATGGAAGCAAGTGTTGGTCAGTCTGGGAGCAGCGGGAAGTTGCTAAATTCGTTGTATGCGGTGTGGGCAGATCTAGGATTCCTGCCAGAGGAACTGGATTTTATTCAATGGATTGATGGCAAGCCACCGATCAACGGACTCTATCCCCTAAGGCCTGAACTTGTAGAGTCTACTTATCATCAATATCGAGCTACCAATGATAGGTCTTGGCTTGTTGCAGGTGTGCTGTTTCTGGAATCATTAGAAAGGTTCACTAGAACGGAGTGTGGATATGCCACCGTCACGAATGTTTTAACTTTCGAATTGACAGACTTGATGCCTTCATTCTTTCTCTCTGAGACATGCAAGTATTTGTATTTGTTGTTTGATGAGTTCAATTTTGTGCATGATCGCGCATACATATTTTCTACTGAAGCTCATCTGTTTGATCCCATGCAGTTACCTAAGCTGCAAAGAGTAGACAAGGGTAAGAGCGCTATAAGAAGAAGTCATAAACGAGAGCAATTAGCTGTTACAAAAAAGGGAAACAACGCGGATAAAATGGAAAATGACGCAATCGCGGATAAAGTCCATGAGTTACCAGTGCATTGCCCCAAGCGTTTATGGTGGGACAGTGTAGACTCATACAAAGTTGATTATTTCGACTTTAACGCTGCACCCAATTCAAACACGCAGCCTAAAGTCGTTTTTCAAGGAGCCACAATCACGGAAAAGGAAATGATCCGCGAGGTTTCAATCAGAAATGCCAGAAATTTATCAGCATTATTGAAAATTGCACTCGGGAAAAACTTTACAGGATCGACAAGCTTTATGAGGTTGACGAAAGAGCTGAAACCAAAGCGCCCACAAACGTGCTACTCTGACGAAGAACCCGCAGTCGACGTAAATGCAGCACAGCATGTGTTGGATGTAAACATGGGAGTACTAGGTGACTTCACCGTCCATGTTTACCCCGACGGGTTTGTTGTCAATTCGAAGCAATACAAAGATATTGTCGAAGTGTCCAACGTGGGCAAGAGTATACTGCTCGTGCGGGACATCAACGAAGACTCCGTTAAGACGACTATTGGCCACAAAGATGGCACTATTTTAACATGTAGTGTTTCGGTAATATTCAAATCAGAGAAGGTAAATATTGACACAAAATGGAGTCGTCCATGTTCGGTCGCAACGTTCAATACTTTTGAATCAGTATCCGTCGAGTCCGAGGTGTATATTGCGGGTCATAGAAGTAACAGTGATTCAGAATTTTGCACTTTACCAGCGAGTCAAAAACCTAAACGTCAGTGGTGGCAATGGAATTTCCCAGCATTGGCACCTATTTTCAACGGGATCGGCGAAGATAATAGTAACGACAACCTTGACGATAAGATCGTCCTGGCGATGAGAGGTGGATGTTTGTTCGAAGATAAGGCATTATTGGCGCAAAACGCAGGTGCCGCAGCATTGATAGTGGCCAATGTCAACGACAACTTATTCATCATGTCCGGTAAAGACTCCGTAGATGACACCCCTTCTATAAAGAAGAAGGATAATAAGAAGGGTAAACCTGTTGGATCACCTACTTCGACACCCGCTATCGCAAGTCAAGTGCCCACAACTCCAGTCATTCATAAAGTAGAAAGTGAAGTATCTATTCCTACTGTCATGATCACAGCGGGCGATATGAAAAGTTTGACAGAGTTATTAGATTTGTACCGAGATAAGGCAGGCATAAAAGTGACGCTTAAGATAGATATAAACGCAGTCCCGGACAAATTAGATAGCGAGCACTTAGGTTATGACAATATGCCGAAGTTGCGGTTAACAAACGAAGTCATATATGTCCTCGGTCGTAGCCATTGGGGTTTCATACTGCTTTCTAAAAATGCACAAGAGTGGCAGCTCTTTATCCTGAATAAAGGTGAAATATACAAAATGCTTCCGCGACCAGCGGTGCGCCACAATTCCCCGATTACGGCGAAGTACGATGCAGTGCAGATGTACTCCCTATTATTGAAGAGAAAGTGCGGGCTTCAGTACAGTTTTAGAAATAACGCGCTGGAAATAGAGTGATTCATAGTTATAAAATGTATATTATACTAATTACTTTTTAGGTCTAAAGACAGCATACCAAATGATCGCACCCAGAGCCACAGCGCCGGTTAAGACAGCAAAAAATTTAGCATCGGTACCTTGAATAACACTACTTGGTGAAGTAGTAGACTCCTTACTTGCCTTCTCAAAATCTTGCTCGATCATTTTCTTGGCAATAGGATGGTACATATTCTTGAACTTTTCAAACGTGCTTTTCGCATGAGCCTTGCCAGCGACACTTGCATTTAGTGCGCGATAAAGTGGTCGCACAAACTTCATTCTACCTTGCGATGTTACAAATGAGACAACATCTGGAATGATCCTATCAACACCACAGCGCAGGCATAGAATGTGCCATCGAAATTTTATTTCTGCATTATTATATGCCGTGAAAGAGTAACAAGCATCCATGGCCTCTAGGAACGAGGAAGAGAATAAACGATTAGACTTGTTCTCACTATATTCACTTAAGATGTCCAGAAAAATAATTTTTTGAAGCGAAGACCATTCTGCAAGATCCTTGGAAGAAAAGGTAGAGCTAGTATCGTTGCTTTTAAAATTATGGATCCATCGATCGGCTAAATCTTTCACTTGATCCATTAATTTGTTACTGAAGTCATGAGGGTCCTTTGGTATACCACGAGTATGATACAATGCTGTCCAGTCAATAGCTTTGATAGCATTTATGGCGGCAGGTGTACCTTTTTCTTGAATGTAATCAATGAAACAATCTTTGAACTCTCCACTCGTTACTGTTCCGCATTTAAACTTTTGTAAATACGCTTTGGCAAACGCCTCAAATAGTGGAGTGCCGACTTTACCTTCTAAATAGTGTAATGTATTAAATCCCTTTTCGTATGGAACACTGCTAAATGCTTCATCTGGATCTTGACCTGTCAGTGGCCAGACTAATTGCGTGAATATATTGTCTTCTCCCATATTCTTGATGTCATCTACAAGGTGCTTATACCCGCCATATGCTGCGAGTTTCAATATGTCGTGATTTTTTTTAATTTTGGATGTAATTTTTCTTTCCAACCAAACAGTCCAACCTTCATTCAACCAAAAATGTTCCCAAGTATGACTTGTTACTAAATTTCCAGTCCATGAGTGTGCTATTTCATGTGCAATTACATCGGCAAGTGATTTATCACCAGCTAATAATGTTGGAGTAGCAAATGTCAAACATGGATTTTCCATTCCTCCGTATGGAAAAGATGGAGGTAAACACAACACATCATAGCGTCCCCATTCATATGGACATGTTAAGCTCTCAGCAACACATAAAAAATCTTCAGTTTCTGAAAATTCAGATGCCGCAGCACTAATAACTTCAGGTTCAGACCAAATTCTTACTCTAGGGCTTATATCTGATGAGACTAAATTTCCTGCAGCTAATGCTATTAAGTATGTTGGAACAGGTACGTTTTGACGCCAATGATGTACTTTCGTGGTAGAATTAACAGATTCAACTTTTTCTGATATGGCACTCATTAATACAGTACACCATTCAGGAGCAGAAACTTTAGCCGTGTATGTTGTTTTAATTCCAGGTGAATCTTGACATGGCAATAAAGATCGTGCATGAATAGCTTGACATTGAGTAAAAACGTATGGATATTTGCCACCTTTTGTCGCTTCTCTATCAAGCCATTGAATTGCAGATGCCGTCTCACCGGTGGAATATTCAAAATACACATCAAATATGTTATCAAATACGCACAGATCTTCTGGAAGAGTTACAGATACTTTCTGACCTAAACCAGGAATAGTATCACCAATAGAAAAGTCAGCCTTCTTATTATTGACCTGCACACTCTTGATTTGTATATCTGAGGAATCCATCTCTAACACATTACATCCTTCCTTAATTACCTTAATCGAATGCCTGGCAGATCCACGAAAGATCGTTTTCTTAAAATCGATTTCCCAATCAACGTGGATATGTTGACAGACAAACACGTCAACATTACTCAAGCTGCAGTGATCTTTCTTGTTGTAGTCGTTGTAGGATTCCATTTATCTTCAATTTCACCTAGATCTGTAAGGTAAAGATTTTTGGGGGACTTGAAACCAACGAGGCCCAAAAAAGAACAACTAAGATTACTATACATATAACAGTGATGAAATTCATCGCAACCAACTAGCAAACAGGCTAAACCACTCTTGTATTCTTCTGAGTAAATCATATTGGTTTATTAGGACACTATATCAAATGTTGTATGTTAATGAGATAGCTGTAATAATGCAAAATATATCATGCGTATACTTTTTACTTTTTTCCTCTTCCTATTCTTCTATAAAGTAATACATAGGGTTGTTCTTACGGCCTTCTCTCACACACTTACTCAGTACTTGCAGTAAAAAAAATGTTTCGCTTCTGGTCACTGTGTTTATTGCTACCACTTGCATCGGCATTTCGTGGTCAACATGTACGCATAAATCATGTCAAATCACTGAAAATGATGAATATCATGGACATTCATGATACTATTCTCCCCCATTTATCGGGTACACACTTAAGTGATGTACACCACCATTTGACATCATCATTCTTCATATCAGATGAACAGATGCAACAGGTGTCGGCATATTCAAAAGTTGATAAATCTGGGTTCATTGGATTTTTTGCCAATATTATTGAACAAGCTATTGATCTTATTCATGTTGGTTTAAATAAAGTTGGTGTGGAGTATAGTTATGGCATTTCTATTATACTATTTACATTTTTTATCAAAGCACTAACATTGCCATTAACAAATTCACAATTAGAATCTACAACAAAAATGCAAAAATTAACACCATTACAGCAAAAAATACAAGCTAAATATGCTAATGACGAACAAACGAAGAATCAAATGTTAGCACAATTATTTCAAGCTGCACAAGTTAATCCACTAGCTGGATGTTTACCAGCATTTGCACAAATCCCAATATTTATATCATTATATCGTGCATTACAAAATTTAATTGCTGAAAATAAATTAGATGAACCATTTCTATGGATTCCTGATTTAGAAGGTCCCGTGTATATGTCACCACCAACAGAATCATTAAATTGGATCAAGTCTATATTTAGCGGAAATCCTGATCTAGGATGGGATGATACTTTAGCGTTTCTTTCATTGCCTCTTATACTGTTCATATCACAAACTATATCACAAAAAGTATTACAGCCACCAAAGGATCCAAACCGAGTTCAAACTGAACAAGAGCAAATATCTCAGGGATTAGTCAATAATCTGCCATTTATTGTTGCATTTTTTAGTTTAAATGTTCCTGCAGGCTTAGGAATCTATTGGGTCTGTAATAATATTTTGACTACTATTATAACCGTTGTTGTAAAAGAAAAATTTAAAAATGTGCAAATGCCAGCAGAAGTAGAACAAATGATGATAATGATTGATGCACCAACACGTGCGGGTGGTGCTAAGAGTGGTGGCGGTAAAGCTGAATTACGACAAAATTTTATTGATGTTGAAAGTAAACCAACTAGTGCTGCAGGTTTTGGTAGTAGTAGTAGCAGTAGTGTCAACTCAGATGCTTCCACTAACACCAGTGGTAGTGAAACACCGGTAGTAGACAATGGTAACAATGATAGTGAAGACAATGATGACTCGGATATCTCTAATGATAGTGATAGCAAACCTAAGAAAGGTAAAAGTAAAAACAAACGGAATCGAAAGGGTTAGAGAAATTATACATTGTTGTATTATTAAAGATATACATTATAATTAATAGTACAATTTTATTGCAGGATAAGGAATATATGTCGCCGTCATTCAGCTTCATCAGTTTTAGTTAACTTGGTAATAATATCTCTTAATTCTTCAATGATTACATAGCTATTCTTCAATTCATTTTTATAAACACTTATTTCGGTCATTAATGTTTTGCTTTTCTCCTTTTCTTCCAAAAGGATATTTAATGTGCTAGTTTTTAGATCATTGACTTCAATAATCTCATTACGCAATGAATCAATTAATAATTTTGACGATTCATATCGCTCTTGTAATATATCATAATTATTAAGTAATGTTGTTATATCTTTTGTCGCTTGTTCAATGTCATTAGACTGAGTAATCCAACATTTGCCATCAAATATTAAAGTGTTGTTGTTAAGCTTCATACGAATTGATTTCTTATTATTATTAGATTCAGTCGAGATATGTGCTTCATCATACTCACTTGAATTATTTACAGTATCTACATTTAGATTATCATTTGTATGCGAATGCAAGCTACTCGCTGAACTACCGAACCCATTATTTGCAGTTAATTTACCTCCCAAGACATCACTTGATGTGCCTTGAGCAACGTTTAGCGCAGGCGGTTTCTCTCGCCACCTTTCGGCTTGATTTCCAAAACCCAAAACGCTTTTCACAAACGATTTCATACTGCTTCAATGATGGTGAAAGTTCAGACAATTGTTAATGAGCTACCAACCGATGATTGAATCCGTGAAAACGAAAGTAAAAATTTACTGTAAAATCAATTTTTGAAATTGGATTTTTAGTACCGGTGCAGGTACCACTTTACTGCAAGGTAGAACAACAAACAACAACCAATAATCAAATGCGCCCGATAAAAGTGAACCACGTTTCTTGTATTAAAGCTGTAACTGTCTGTCATCATAATCCATTTTCTTTCTCTCATTTTACATTTTTCGAAAAAAGGACCTAATTCGATCTGGAAGTTTCAACAGTGATCAACACCCTATAGAAATACCTTGATTGGGGGCGTTAAGGGCTTGAGCGCATCTTGTAATCGACCTTTTAGGACATAGGACGCACCCATGGCGTCGCCAGATTACTACAATGACTCCTTCGAAGTAGATGCTGCAGGAGAGGAGGATCAAATAGAGTTGCCACTCGGAATAAAATTAGATTTGGACAATGATGATGAATTGTTACTTCAAGAAGAGTTGAATCAATTAGATCAAAATGCAGATTATCAAGATGCTTACTACGAAAATAACTATATAGTACCTGGTATAAGCAATAATAACAAAAATAACGAAGAAATAAATGAAGATTTAGATCGAATGCCTATTAGAAGAAATAAAAAGAAGACGAAAGGTTCAATCAATCAAAACTACAACAATAACGAATCAGAGGAAATACAGCGATTGCATACTATAATAAAAAATCAGACTGTTAAAATACGATCACTAACAAATGATAAAAAGGGACTAGAAAAAGTCACAAGATATCAAAGTAGACAATTGATGGAATATGACAAAATAAAGAAGAACTCAGAAGGCAATATAATGACTACAGAAGGGCAGATAAATGTTTTGCTGGAAAGAGTACGCCGATTAAATGACAAATGGGAAGATTCTAGAAATAAAATTAAAATATTAGAAAATAAAAATGAAATGTTGAATAGAGAACTTGGGAAATACAACACAAATAAGAAGTTCTTAATGAACTACGTATCAGGAAAATCAAACCAAGTGGAAGAGTCTATCATATTAGATGATTATGATGGTGCTTATGACAATATTCCAGTCAAAAAACCTTCCAAAGGTATAATTCCTCAAACAAATCAAAATGCCTCGGAAACATCGGTAAAAGCATCTAAAATTTCTATCAAAAATAGTTCGAATCCAATTGAAAACAGTTCAGTTAGTGTCGGGAAAAAACAAAAAAGCGGTGGAATACAGAGTAAAGATAGTAAGTCGCTTCTCAATAAGCAGCGCAGTATTGATGATGTAGTTAGTGGTATCGGAGAAGTGTCATCAATATTATTTTCCGATTTTGATAGATTAGACGAATATCCAGTGACAGTAGCAAAGATGCAAAAGGGCATGAGAATCCAAAGATTACGATTTACTAATGAAATCAATATATTGAAGAAAGAATTAAGTAAACTTCAGCATGAAAATGGTATTCTGCAGCAAGAATTAAAGTCTAGAGAAAACGAATCAAGGTTGCAACTAATTCAAGTGAAAGAATTACGACAAGTTTGCGAAGATTTAGCTGAAGGAAATAGGAGATTATTAGTGGCAAGTGAAGTATATGCTGAACCGAAACCTGTTATCAACATGAGATTTCAGCAACCTCATCCTCCAATATCCAGACAAGCAAGTAATAATAGCATAAGAAGAACCTCTAATAGTAATCCAAAGTCAGCTGTTATCATCGATAATCCAGAAATAGATTTGAATGTAGAAGAATCCAACATTAGTCCTAATGACGCATTTACCTTTTTCATAACTGAAGAAGGAAACGAATAAAAGAGAATATTTAAATTTCAGAAATTCAATTCAATTACTGTTTATTTACAAAAATATATAATTATGTATTATGTATATATAATATTAATAACTCATTTAAGCTCGCTTTATTAGTTCTAGTTCATCACCAGCAAAGTGTGCATTCCATTTTCTATCGAACATTCCTGCTGGAATACCAGTGTTAGTAGGTTGAAATTCTACCTTTACAGGAGTTATAGCAGAACACAATGATTTATATTTTCGACCATACAAAACTAGCGCCGAAACTACTCCTTCAAAACCTTTAGGATCAAATCCATTATCTGCATACTGTTTTACTGAATATATCTTACAACTATTTTTAACTCTAACAATGTCACCAACTTTAAAATCCCCTTCATAACCATGAGTCTTCTTGGCTGCCTCGTCTGTTAATGGATTTTCAGTTGCACCAGTTTCCTCTTCACCAAATTCTGGAATATTTACCGCATTAATTGACCTTTTTCTACTTCCAACCTGTGTAAGTATAGACCTTCCACTATGCCTGTAAGCCAATGAGCTTCGCCAACACAGCGTCAAGCATAACACCAACAACAGTAGTCCCTTCATCAACGCCGAAAGGACTATTTCCCACAGCTGAAGTTGTATGTTGATTTTGCACATGACGAGGCTGAACAATATGAACCCTAAGATATCAATTAAAGAAGATCTATCAGACATTAAAGCATCATATAAACTAAGATATGTTACTTACTTTATAAAACAGCGCTTAACATGGATAAAGTAAGGTTATAATACAAATTAATGGATGAATGTTAAATTTAAATTTAACACTGATTGATGATAGCAATGTCATAATACCTCAATAGTTCTAATATTCATTCAGTCTCAATGAGGAGAGGCAATGTCTACAACTATCAACCTATTATTTCATCATTCCGGCCTTCGCTTCATCGGACTAAATCCACACAAATTATGACGGAGTATGTTCAGGTGATGCAGCGCCGGCGTGGTCCCAATACCTCGTTATTCGAGAAGCAGCAAGAGAAACTGATCGAAATGGGGTTTGCTGCAACAGATGTGACTATTGTGTTGGAGTCAACCAAAGGAGATCTGGAGATGGCACAAGAAATATTATTAAATAAGGCCAGTTTCTTTGAAAGTATAACAACAAATTCTACGCCACAGAAACCAATTAAGCAATCTAATCCGGCGTTGACGGTACATTCGTCTACGGGGAAAAGTAAAGCTGTTTTAAATACAATTTTAAATGAAAAAGAAGCTAGTCCCATGGGTTTGTTATATACTAAGTTTATGGAAACTTATAAAGTAGTTGAATGTAAAGAGAAAGCAGCACACGATCGAAGAATGTGCATGTATTATCATTCTAAAGCGGACAAAAGAAGAAATCCTTTCGAATTCTCATATAATTGCACTGAATGTTCTTCTCTTAGTACTAGTACCAAACATGTAATTTGCGATGATGAAGATAATTGTTCCAAGGCACACAATGTGTTGGAAAGAATGTTTCATCCTGAATTATACAAAATTTCCTTATGTCAACAGATTGGTAAATGTGAGAGAGGCAAATTTTGTGCATTTGCTCATTCAGAAGATGAATTTCGTGTTCCATTATCACATGTAACAAAACTTGCCATTAATAATAATAGCAATAATAATATCAATAGTATTATCAATAATAGTAATATTATTAATAATAATACCAGTATTAATAATATTAGTATTAACAATAACAATACTACACAAGAGGGTGAAATGATACATACGAACAAGGTATTAAATGACAGTAAAGTATTAGATATTCAAGAGAAGCTAATACGTATAATCAAAGTTGAAGGATCGGAAGGAATCATGAGTTCCGAGTTACCTAAGAGATATTTTGAAAAATATAATGAAAAGTTAGAATTAACCGATCAAAATGGTGAAAAATTTCGATTAAAAGATATTTTATTACTTCATCCCTACATAAGTTGCAGTATGTATAAGGGAGTGCAACCAAAGTATGTTTATGAAAACCCAGCATCTCAAGCGTTACCACCACTTAATGCATCTAATATTGCTAATATACCAATTAATAATACTGGAACGAATGGATCAGGATCAATTTCATCACGTCGTCGTGGTCCTAGTAATATTATTCCATTAGATAGTACTACATCATTAGAAGCGTCAATATTAGATTTGGATGACGATATTTTCACCTCAATAAATAGAAGCGCAAATATTGAAATTTCATCGAATCCAGCTTCAATCTCACCATTTTCGCATGATTTATTCGGACCTAATTCTTTAGGAATCAACAGTTTTTCTAATTTAGGTAGTTCGTTAAATCAGTCGTTATATAGTGGGATAAATTCAATCAATTCCTTCGGTACGAATGGAAAATTATCGTCGTTAAGTAGCACTAGTAATAATGCGAGTACGTTTGCTTCTACATTACCAGGTTCGTTACAGTCATTTAATACAAGTAACAACAACAATAATTTTATGAATTTTGGGAATGATAATTTGATAAATCGATTGAATGACAATAAAGACACGCTTAATGAGTCTCGACTCAATAATCAAATATTAGCACTTCAATCTTCGGTAACATCACTCAAGGAAGAATTAGCTGCGAAAACTGATGAATGCGCCACCAGTTATGCAGAAATTGTATCACTTAATTTGAAACTCGTTGACAGTGATGAGCGTAACAAATTACTTGGTGACGAAAAAGATAAATATTTTGCGTATATAACTAAACTAAATGCTGATCTCATCGTTAGTAAAAAGGAAATAACCAAATTGAGCGATGAGTTACATACCACCAAAGAGCTGTTGAAGTCAAGTGAAAAGGCCAACAGTAAAGCAGAAAACACTAAAAATAGTTTAGTACCTGAAATTAAGCAACTTCGTCTAAAACTTTCTCAAGTTGAGAAGGATTTAGAATTTAATAAAAGTTTAAATGACCAATTAGAGCTGAAAGACAAGGAGGCGACGGTAAAAATAACCAAATTGAATGAGCAAATACGTCATTTAAAGAATAGTAATGAGAAGAATTCAACTTTAGAACAACAATTACGTGATACTAAAGTAAGCTTAGCTACTGCTAACACCACCAATGCAAAGTTAAATAATACAATTGATTCATTACAGAAAGAAATAGATAATTATAAATCAAGTAACAAAACTTCATTAGTTTGTGCCGTTCCTAATTGTAAAGCAATTGCGCAATTTAAATGCGCCGGTATTTGTACAACCAGATACTGTGGACTTGCTCATCAACGAGAACATTGGAAAGTGCACAAAGAAAATCATATGAAGTAATTCTTTCTTTGTGTAATTTTAATAATTAATTTTTTAAAGCTACTTCTATACTGGTGTGCATGTGAGTGAGTGAGTGAGTGAGTGAGTGAGTGAGTGAGTGAGTGTGAATCACGTGAGAGTACGGTCCTGTCAGACGGCCCTTTTTGCATTTTTGGAGGAGTTGAAGAGAAAGGAAAAGCAAAAGTATAGACGGAGAGTTGTGTTAGAATGAGGACCATCTGCCATTTTATTTTGGCTGTATTGTTTTTAACTCTGCCATCCTCCTGTGAAATTGTGGTACCAAATGCTAGAATTTCGTATCAAGACCGAACTTATCACTCCGAGACTATTGATACGTTAATTGAACAATTAAAAGATCTTTTCATCGATAAAAATGTAGCCATCTTATTTGAAAATACTCTTCCAAATACATTAGATACAACTGTGTTGTATTACAATCACGATATCAATAATGGTGATATTGATAGTTTCGTTATCACAGGGGATATTGAAGCACTATGGCTACGGGATTCAACTAATCAAGTATTGCCATATATACCATATACTATAGAAGATGTGAATTTGCAATATCTTATTGAAGGATTAATTCAACGTCAAGCTAAATCTATAATAATTGATCCATTTGCCAATTCGTTCAATTTCAACAGTAGCAATGAAGGACACCAAAAAGATATAACAACACCACCAATGAAACGTTCAGTTTTTGAAGGAAAATATGAAATTGATTCATTAATGGCTTTTTTAAAACTATCCTATTGGCAATATTTTTACGATAATGATTCTATATCAAGATTTGCCACGGATAAGTGGTTTCTCGCAATATCAAATTTACTGGATACTATTGAAACAATGCAGTATGAAACTGGCACATATAAGGATAGTCCATATCTTTTTGAAAGGTATACAACCGAAGGATTAGACACGTTGATCATGCAAGGAAGAGGAACTCCTTCAAAACCATGTGGTCTTTCTCGATCGCTATTTCGACCTTCAGATGATGCTGTATTGCTACCATATAATATTCCAGGGAATGCAATGGCTTGTGTAGAATTGAATCATTTGATAATTATGCTTACTGCAATAAAGGAACAAAAGGCTGATGTCAGCAAGCTATTGGAACAATCAATGAAAATAAAGAATTCGTTATGCGCAAGTTTAGAAAGTGTTATAGAAACTAGTATTGCTGGAGTGATTCCTTACGAGGTTGATGGCTATGGTGGCAAATACTACATGGACGATGCAAATATCCCTTCGTTATTGAGTTTACCTTTAATTGGATATAATTGCGATAATTATAAAGCTACACGCAATTACGCATTATCTAAACAAAATCCATTTTATTTTTATGATAATAATGGCAATGCAGTTGGACCTGGTTCTCCGCACACCGGTATGAATCAAACCTGGCCTATGGCTCTAATTGTTCAGGCGATTACCTCTGATAACGATGACGAGATCCGGCATCTTTTGAACCAAATTATTGCATCAAATGCGGATACTGGGTTTTTACACGAGTCATTCGATACTAACGACGTCACGGTCTACACACGCTCTTGGTTTGCGTGGTGCAACACTTTATACGGGGAATTCATACTAAATTTGTTATTTACAAAGCCACATTTATTATTGAAAGACACCTCGGTACCGATCGACAAGTTAATCCCTAATATAAAGCGACCCGTCTCGTATTATTCGATGAAGGAGAAATGGTGAACTCCGTCATTGCGCAGTCATTGATTTTTTATTAGTTGTAGATTATTAATTACTTTTCACACGCCACTTCGTATCGCTTTCTCGTCCTAGGGAAAATCCCATTCCATGTGAAATCGCCGAAAAAAATTCCTCAGAAATAGGTACCTGACTGGAGACTGACGGGAGGCGCATTTCAGTGACTTGGTGTACGAATTGAGTTGTGAATTGAAAATGTTATCACTTAGAAGTGGTTGATTATTTCATAATCTAATCTTTGTTACAGCTTTATCATGACACACAGTTTAACAGTGATCGTCTCATTAATGTGCATCCCGTTTTGTTTGGGTTATGTACAATACAGCAGATGGCAAGCTATCAAATTATCCTCTGTTACAACTAACGTTCATTTATCAACGAGCTATAATAATATTGAATCACCTTTCTCATTATGGTACGAAGAAATAATGCAACTATTCAATACTAAAATGCACGATTTTACATTCCCCATTACTATTCAATCTGACTATGCGCTAAATCGAGGAAAGCTTGGCAATAGTTCAATTGAATTTCAATGTAATGCTTTTAAATCATCAAAATACATAGATTATTTGCGTTATGTATCATTTCAGAGTGTTGAACTTGGAACTAACGATACTAAGATAGCGACCAATAAGTTTAGTGTGTTTAATTTTGTTGTATTGCCGAATTTAGATTACAATATACCTATACTAGGGATTGATATTATTACATTACCTGGAGGCTCTCTCGCTGCTATAGATTTCCAACCTTTGGTTTCTGGTAATGATTCCTCTGATTACGAAAATTACTTCAATTCTTCGATTTATAAGCCATACAAAGAAATATTTAACAAGCATATAAATAAGTTTCCCTCTGGAGGCGAATTGCCAGAGAAATCCCGAAAATTTTTCTCCCCCTATGTACTATGGACACGGCTACCTAATAGTGAAATTTTAACTGTTCAAAGTGCATTATACGAGTATGTCACCACATACATAGATGTCATTAACAAAGCAGTAGCCGAAGACAGATCCGTGATTCCTAATAAACACAAGTTTCTGCAAGAATATTTAACTTACAGGTAAAGATTCTACCAAAACCTAACACTTCTCCGACTTATTAATTTTCTTTACAGAATAGTAAATGATCCAGCCAAAAACATGTTATTTGCAACTTTTGGCAGAGAATGGACTGATGAAGTGCTGCAGAAAGTATTATTTCCAGTCTCAAATTTGTAGCCGTTAAAATCTTCTGGAATTAATTACATAAAATAGTAATAAAATAAAAATGACGAAATTCAAATTTATTTTCAGTAGAATGTGCATCACTAATGTCTATTTTGTGACTAAAATGTCAATAAAATTGTAAAACAAACAACGATTAATTATTTGCGAAAATTGTTCTCAAATTCTACTTCGTCAAAAACACTAGTTAAATCCGTAGAAGGAAGTAAGGTGGGCGCCTTGTAAAAATCTTTGCTTAAATCTCTTTTTCGTTTTGTTGGTTGATTTGGTGATGTTGATAACAGTGAGTATAAGCTGTTCTGGGTAAAATTATCAACGGTATCATTACAAGCATGAAGTTTGTTTTGCTTTTCTTGCAATGACAAATAACCATCTTCACTCTTGTTTTGATTCGCCATTTTTACCACAGCTTCCATGACACCTCTGTCAATTTCATTCATTAAAGGGTTGAAAAGATCAGAAATAGAACCATTTGTTGCCTCGGGACTTAGCACTTTGAATTGAGCTTGTCTAAGAAATCCTTTACAAATATCAATGTCATCGGGATTAAGTGCAGTTATAATTGAGTCACACAAATTGTAAGAGGAATATCCCGATTGAAGTGTAGCTTTAAATATAGCACTGTCACTTGAAACTTTTGATTGACTATCTTGAAGTAAAATAATAGGACTTGTACATTTAACATCACTTAATATTTTGGAAAAGCCCCAACAAAACATAGGTTTAACAAACTCTTGCACTATGATCACATCAAAAACAGTTTGTTCAACTAATTCTAAAGCTCTAATTGCATTTGGAACAACAAAAAACATAAATAAACCAATTTTCTCCGAAATAAGTCGTGTCGAGTCTTGCAGTATCTGACTTGCAGCTTTCTCATTCACGTTTTCCTCAATATACAATACGCGGAATACCTTATTCATTGGAGCTTAGACAAGTGACAATTCCCGACTTAAAAACTAAAAAAAAATGGTAACAAGACTCTCAGACTGATATTTTAAGTGTCAACTCAACATCCGACTTCAATACCCGGTCCTAGTACCGCAAGTATTGGAAAATTCGAAGATTAAGAGAGAAGTGATGTTAGTGATGAAGCATTGTATGTTTAAGTGTCCATAATATCAAGCTTACCGATATTAATAATTATTTCAAAAATTCTGAAATGTATTTACACTTTATACTAACTTTGTCACTTCTATGGCATCCCTTCCAGCTTAAATATGGTCGTGGCATAAACAATTTCAGTAAATATTAAGTAATGAAACTTAAAATTGAATTAATTTACAGTGATATATACACAATTTGACGAGTGTTTAGGGAACATTTATACAGCAATATAGTGAAGAGTAATGCTATTTAAGACTGCTGGTCATAACCAGGTATCTTCTCAATCTTACTATAGTCCCATTCTTTATTGCATAACGGACAAACACTGCGTGTTTTAAGCCATCTTTGTATACAATCCATATGATAAACATGACCACATGATCCAAATGCTATGGACAAACCATTTTGATTGTTACTTGTTGGATTTGCCTGATATTCAATAGATGGCTCATTTAGATTGTTTCTGTCAATTGCACAAGTATCAGCACATATATCCCAAGCCCACATAGTTACTGCATTCCACTTCTTGATTTCGAACCTACATGTGCCACTATGAATAGATAGATATAAGAATAAAAGAAATAATTCAACATTAAAATAATTTATATTACCTGGCACTGTCAATGACTGCATCACCTCCACCTGACGATGCACCACCGACTGTGGCGTCTTTTGGAACTTCGTCAGACATTTCTTCTTCTTTTTCTACTTCTGGGTGGAATTCTAATTCTTTCAGGACTCGTGTTACAACCCAACCCTAAGTGTTTAGTTAATTGTACTTAAGCAAGTAAAACAGTTAAAATTGTTGTGTACCTCATGTACTTTAACTTCCCGCGACTGTCTCATGCTGCATCTCTACAATAAGCTTATGATGATTTACTTTTGGTGCTCCAAACATCACATCCGGTTCTTAGCTTGGCTGGCTCTCGCGATTCAATCATAAAAAATATCGCTGTAAGGCTTGCCATGAAAACTTTCCTTTGATATTGCAATGAAAGTCAGGTATTAAAAGGTACAAAGAATAGATGATGGTTCGATAACTACGTCTTAACTCGCGCATGGCGCAGATTGTTAACTGAAATGCTAAGAAATAAGGTGAGAATCAATTATCTTTACAAGTAAACAAAAGAGTATTAGTGCTGGACGCCAATGACTGTTTTTCACAACAATTAGCCGTTTACTCGACTAAGGCAATATAATGCTGAGAAAAGTGAGATGAGGCGATTCAAAATTTCCCGGAAGAATGATGAAAATCTTACCGATATTGTTATGACAATAATATATGGATATCTTAATAATTAAACAGTCGACTGACTTCTGTTATAAGATCCATCGATTTATTCTTATGTATTTTTTATTTTTATTCTAATAGATTTTATTTATATGTAGGAGGTTAGTATATTTTCATATTTTCCATGTTTAATTCTCGGTATGTATTTGAAGTAAAAGTTTGGTAATGATGACATAATAGGATTTCGGACTAGAGTTACTGAACTTCTAATTTTGTGTAGAGACACCCCTTGGCTGACTGAACTATAACTTTTACGTGAAATACATATTATCTAAACTAATATAAAGTATATACGAATGAGGAACTGTAATGTCGCCCCAGTCTTATTCTGCTGTGATGAGAGACATTCAAATATCGTTTAACTACTGACGTATATACAGCAATTAATCTAATCTATTCTTGAAATGAACTGGTTGATGATATGTGGATTCCCCTTCATGATCATACTCTGACTGATTAATCCTACTGACAGTTCAAAATTTACTATTTATTTTATACTTACTTTTTCTTCATTATATTTTATCAGTGCTAGAGTAATTGTATCGCAGGTAATGCAACTAATCTATATCCTCATTAGCTTTTCGGTTGAGAATGATGTTATCCTATTTCTGATTGTATTATTGATGTCATTATATACAGTCTTCAAAGTTCACTGACTCAATAGATATATATAGAAATGACGAAATTTATTTCTTTCCTTTATTTGGATATTCTAAATCATGGTTATCATGATTATACCAGTGGAAGAATTATGTCATAGTTACTCCGATCTATATTCACATCACAATTGAAACCGTCCCAGCTATTTCCCCAATACTTGACATATTACTCATCATTTTTTCATCATTAGATCCAGAAACATATTTTGTTGATTCAGGGACCCAGCAGTGCTGAAGCAACATCTTCCGCCTATAATTGGACAACTTAAGTAAGCTTAATAATAATAATTTTATAAATGTAAGTGTACCTTAGGTGCAAATGAACTACCCATTAAATGTGCATATTTAAACTTCACTTCATCCAGCAGTAGCTTCTGCAACGACTTATCTCTACCTGTTACTATTTCCACTTTAGCAGTAATGATATCCCCAGCTTTTACACTATTTCGAATCCATTCCTGATATCTCTTCATATAAAATCCTATGATTGATTTCATATAATCCATACCAATTGCATCATCGGGTATTTCAATGCAGATATTGAGTGGACTTAATAATAATTTAGTAAGGATCGAAATAGGCAATGCTTTCATAGAACTACCACTTCGGCTACATTCATTTACAATAGTATATATTGTTTCGTCAAATTTGTAGAAGTAATTATCAAAGTACGGCATTGATTGTATCAAATCACAACGAGGTATAAAATCCAGTAATAGGACATAATTGCTGGATTCTTTAGAGACTGTTAGGCGGAAATGAGGGATATCATTGTCACTAAATACATACATATCAAGCATACTATGAACCGAATCACAACTATCACCGATTGCTGTATTTTGTGTAATACAATAGCTTAACCAACGGATACCTTTTGCTGCATCCCAACAAGTCACATTACCAGTATAATTGCTACCGGCAGCCCATGTATCACATCCCAAACTGTATGGCAGACCTGGTCGATGCTTTAATTCAGTTTTGTGCTCATGTAATGCTTCATTTGCACTATGTAGTATATCTCGGATAACATCATCATACAGGCTAGTAGCCGCGCTTGTAGCCATTAAGTTAAAACGCGAAGCAGGTTGTTCAATGCGACGTCTATATTGCAATCTTGGACTAAATGCATCAAGACGAGACATCTCCGCACAAGAAAAAATGAGCGCAACAAGCATGGCGTAAAAAATCATCTTAAATTTTATGAAATAGACACAAAATTGT
>JACCDO010296096.1_pt1 | contig 32016 bp, 38 predicted proteins | sample 7446101 | NCBI WGS metagenome assembly JACCDO01 (sample SAMN15323440, study PRJNA562643) | freshwater metagenome | isolation source: river surface water | place: USA:Blue River Watershed | collected 2017-08-16 | reverse complement strand
CTATTATCTAGAAAAAAACAACTATTAAAAAACTGTTCGTGATAAACGAAAGGAAGGTAAGAATGACGTCAAGCCTTTATGGCCCTTATGAACTGGGCTACACACGTGCTACAATGATAATTACAAAAAGTTATACTATAAAGCAATTTAAAGTAAATCTTAAAAAATTATCGTGTTCAGATTGTAAACTGCAATTCGTTTACATGAAGCTGGAATCACAAGTAATCGTAGATCAGCATGCTACGGTGAATTTGTACTTAGACCTTGCACACACCGCCCGTCACATGCTGGGAGTAATTTTTATTTGAAATTTTATTTATTTTTTTATTTACTAATTTTTTTTAATATTTATTAGTTTATATTAATAAAAAACATAAGTTTAATCATTATAAAAATTGTAACTAGGATGAAGTCGTAACAAGGTAGTCGTACGGGAACGTGCGGCTGAAACAAAAAAATTAAAAATAAAAAAATATACAAACTTTAATAGTAAATAAACTTTAAAATTTTGTTTACATAAATTAACCAAATTTAAATATATGTTTTTAATACAATTATCTATAAATTTATTAGTTTTTTTGATAGGTTTATTTGGGATTATTACAAATAGACGCAATATTTTAATTGCCCTTATGTGTATAGAACTTATTTTATTAAGTTTAAATTTAAATTTTATTCTTTTTTCAGTTTATTTTGATGATTTAACTGGACAAGTTTTTTCTTTATTTATTTTAACAGTAGCAGCAGCTGAATCTGCAATTGGTTTAGCTATTATTATTGTATATTATAGAGTTAGAGGAAAAATATCTATAAATCAACAATCTATATTAAAAAACTAAGTTAAAAGAGTTTTAATTTTTTATTATTATAATTTATATGCCACAATTTGATTCATATTCTTTTTCTGGACAAGTATTTTGGAGTTTATTAGGTTATTCTTTTTTTTTTTTATTTATTTTAAAATGTTATTTATCACATTTTTCTGAAATGTTTAAATTTCGTCAAAAATTAATAAATGTATATTCGTCAACAAATAAAGTTTTAAAAAACGAAACCCATTATTTAGATTTTTTTTTTATTAATAAAATTTCTTAATTAATTAATTAAACGTTTTAGGAAAAATAGCTCAGCGGTTAGAGTGTTAGCTTGTCGAGCTAGAAGTCGCGGGTTCAAATCCCGTTTTTTTCGTATACTAATAAACACATTTATATTAACATTTAACAAATTTTTTGTTTTCTATGTCAGCAGTAAATTCAATATATTCTTTTTCATCAAGATGGCTTTTTTCAACTAATCATAAAGATATTGGTATTTTATACTTAATTTTTGGTGGTTTTTCTGGTGTTTTAGGAACAACTATGTCTATTCTAATTAGAATGGAACTTGCTCAACCCGGTACTCAAATTTTATTAGGAAATCATCAATTATACAATGTTTTAGTTACTGGTCATGCTCTTTTAATGATTTTCTTCATGGTTATGCCAATTTTAATTGGAGGATTTGGAAATTTTTTTGTTCCGTTAATGATAGGAGCTCCTGATATGGCATTTCCAAGAATGAATAATATTAGTTTTTGGTTATTACCACCATCTCTTTTTTTAATTTTGTCTTCAACTTTAGTTGAAGCTGGTGCAGGTACAGGTTGGACAATATATCCTCCTTTAAGTAGTGTACAAGCACACTCTGGACCGTCTGTAGATTTAGCTATTTTTAGTCTTCATTTATCAGGTGCTGCTTCTATCTTAGGAGCTATCAATTTTATTGTAACCATTTTCAATATGAGAGCTCCAGGTATGACTATGCATAGATTACCTTTATATGTTTGGTCAGTTTTAATTACTTCTTTTTTATTACTATTATCTTTACCTGTTCTTGGAGGTGCTATTACTATGCTATTAACAGATAGAAATTTTAATACTACTTTTTTTGATCCTGCTGGAGGTGGAGATCCTATTTTATTTCAACATTTATTTTGGTTTTTTGGTCATCCTGAAGTTTATATTTTAATTTTACCTGGATTTGGTATGATTAGTCATATTGTATCTACTTATTCAAAAAGATCTATTTTTGGTTATTTAGGAATGGTTTATGCTATGGTATCTATAGGTGTATTAGGATTTATTGTATGGGCACATCATATGTATACTGTAGGTTTAGATGTAGATACTCGAGCTTACTTTACTGCTGCTACTATGATTATTGCAGTTCCTACTGGTATTAAAGTTTTTAGTTGGATTGCTACTATGTGGGGTGGTTCTCTTAGATTAACAACACCTTTATTATTTGCTGTTGGTTTTATATTCTTATTCACTGTGGGTGGTTTAACAGGAGTAGTTTTATCTAATTCAGGTTTAAATTATGTAATGCATGATACATACTATGTTGTAGCACATTTTCATTATGTACTATCTATGGGTGCAGTATTTGCTATTTTTTCAGGTTGGTATCATTGGATTAATAAAATGACTGGACTTTCTTATCCAGAAACATTAGGTCAAATCCATTTTTGGGTGTTCTTTACTGGAGTAAATCTTACATTCTTTCCTATGCACTTTTTAGGATTAGCTGGTATGCCAAGAAGAATTCCTGATTATCCAGATGCTTACGCAGGTTGGAATTCAATTGCTTCTTTAGGTTCTTATATTTCAGCATTTTCAGCTATTTTATTTTTTTATATTGTTTATGTAACTTTAACATCTAATACAGTTAATTCACATAATTTATCTAATAAAGTAAAATATTCTTTAAAAAATAAAGATAATACTGTAATTTCACTAGATAAAGAAGAATATTAAAAACGTTATTTTTTATAACATTCGTATCTATAATTAAATTTAAAGATTATATAGCATTAATGGCAATGCAATAGATTGCAAATCTACTAGAAGAAGGTTCAAATCCTTTTATAATCTTTAAATTTAATTAAAAGAATAATAAATTTAATTATTATGTTTTTTATTATAACTTTTGTAAAAATTTTAATTATTATTGTTCCATTATTGATTTCCGTTGCTTATTTTACTTTAGCGGAACGAAAAATTTTAGGAGCTATTCAAAGACGTAAAGGTCCTAATGTTATAGGTACATTTGGTTTGTTACAACCACTATCTGATGGTTTAAAATTAATGGTAAAAGAAACAATTATTCCAAGTAATGCAAATAAATTTATATTTGTAATATCTCCAATAATAACTTTTGTAATTAGTTTAATTGGCTGGTCTGTAATTCCATATGACAAATATTCACTTTTAGCAGATATAAACTTAGGAATTCTTTTTTTATTAGCTATTTCTTCTTTAGGTGTTTATGGTATTATAATGTCAGGTTGGTCGAGTAATTCGAAATATGCATTTTTAGGTGGGTTACGTTCAACAGCTCAAATGGTTTCTTATGAAGTATCACTTGGTTTTATTATAACAATAATTATAACTTGTTGTGGATCATTTAATTTATCATTAATTATAGAATCACAACAAAATGTTTGGTTTGTTATTCCATTTTTCCCTCTGTTTTTAATGTTTTTTACATCTGCATTAGCAGAGACAAATAGACATCCTTTTGATTTACCAGAAGCAGAAGCTGAATTAGTATCTGGCTATAATGTAGAGTATTCTGCTATGGGATTTGCTTTATTTTCATTAGGAGAGTATTCAAATATGCTATTAATGAGTGCATTAAACTCTATATTGTTTTTTGGAGGATGGCTAGCACCATTTAGTTTTTTAACTTTTATACCTGGTAGCTTCTGGTTTTCAATTAAAATTTGTTTTTTTGTTCTTCTTTTTATAGTTATGAGAGCAGCACTACCTCGTTACAGATATGATCAATTGATGGGATTAGGTTGGAAAGTTTTTTTACCTCTTTCATTAGCTTATTTAATGCTTACTTTTTCTATTTTAATATCATTTAATTTTTTACCTTATTAAATTTCTTGTCAAAGTAGAGCAGCTGGTTAGCTTGTTGGGCTCATAATCCAAAGGTCATAGGTTCAAATCCTATCTTTGATAATTACTATTATGTCGAAATGGTGAAATTGGTATACACATTAGGTTTAGGTTCTAATTCTAATAAAAGAGTAGGGGTTCAAATCCCCTTTTCGACAATATTAAGTATATAGCTCAGAGGTAGAGCAATGGACTTTTAATCCAATGGTCCTGGGTTCAAGTCCCAGTATACTTATAAAGCATTCTTAGCTTAAATGGATAGAGCAATAGCCTTCTAAGCTGTGGGTTACAGGTTCAATTCCTGTAGAATGTATTTTCATTTATTTAAATTAAACTACTTATTTGGCGGAAATGGTAGACGCGACAGACTTAAAATCTGTTCTTATATTTTAAGATATTGGTTCAATTCCAATAATAAGTATAAATATATTTAATTATATTTTTTAAATTAAAGAGCTCCGTTTATTTTTTTTATAACTTATGTTATTACAATCTGCACAAAAAATAGGAGCTGGTCTATCTACTTTTGGATTAGCTGGAGCTGGTATTGGTATTGGATTAATTTTTGCATCATTAATTTTTGGAATTTCTAGAAATCCAAATTTAAAAGATGAATTATTTAGATTTGCAATTTTAGGATTTGCTTTAACTGAAGCTATTGCTCTTTTTGCATTAATGATTGCATTCTTAATTTTATTCGTTTAAAATTAATTAGTAAAGATTCTAAAAAATTAATTTGTAGCAATTAAAAAAATTAGATTACAATAACAAAACTTATAAAAATAGAATATAGCCAAACGGCAAGGCATTCGTTTTTGATACGAACATTTGCAGGTTCGAATCCTGCTTTTCTAATATAAAATCTGTATACTAAAGTAAGTTTATTTGTTTTATTTAAAATTAGTGTAATTCAATATCTTGTCTTTAGAACAATTGCTCATTATTATTGAATTTTTAGTAAACTTATTAGATCTATAAAAATCTTTAAGATTTGATTTTATCGGGTAATAATTAATACTTGTTTTAGCGGAAGTAAATGTTTGTTTAATGTAATTATTTAAAAATAAATTAGTTTTAATATTTAATTTATTTTTTTTATTAAATACAAGTACTGATTCAACGTTTTTTGAAAAATTAATATTTACTTCATCATTTTTTTTCAAATTAAATTGACGTATATTTTCAAAACAAGAAGTTAAAATTGTATAAGTATCAAAAACATCTTTAAAAGGATTATGTATTTTTAAAGATTTTTGTGGTTTATGTTCAAAATTAAAAAAAACGTCTTCAAACTCAAAAAAAGTAGAATTAGGTACAATATAATCAAAATTTAAAGATAAAAATGAACCGTGTGAGTTGATCCAGATTATTTTTTTTTTATCTATTTGATTTTTTTTATAAAAATCAAATGACAATAAATTTCGTAATCTATAAATATCATCTAAATCTAAACAAAAAATAAAATCTGATTCTAAAATATCTTGTTTTGCAATAGAATTAAAATTAAATAAATTTAATCCTGCGGTATTACAAAAGTTACTCACATCTAAAATAATTGGCTCAAAAAAATATTTTTTAATACTTTTAAACACATTTTTTTGATTTAGAACTCTTTTATAAAAAGAATTACCAAAAATAAAAATTGAATTGTTTTCTTTTATTAAAATATTTGATAAAGTTATTTCCTTTCCTTCAAATAAATTAATGATAGAATTTAAATGTAAATTAACAACATCAAATTTGTAATTTAAATTATAATTTAAACCAAACGAATATAAATTAAAATCGTCATTTAATGATTTTAATCTTAATTTAACATTTAAAAGAGCACTTTCTATTTTTATATTAATTGCAAATAAACAACAAATTTTTGTTTTAGAAGATATTGAATTTAATGAATCATTAAACTCCTTAACATACAAATTCGACTTTTTATGTGTTAAAGAAACAAATTTTAAATCAAAAAAATCAGTATTTGTATTTTTAAAAACATTTAAAAGATTTAAAGATTTAATACCCTTTTCATCATCAACAATAAAAGTACATTTTATCTTTTTAAAAGGATACTTAATTTTTTTAAAAGAATCTTCCTTTAATTTTTTAAAAAAATTCGACCAATTAATCTTTTTTAAATTTTTGTTTTTATCCTTATAGTATATGTTATTAACTCTATTTGTATTAACACTATCATAAGAAAATCTAGCTTTATCAGATATTAATGTATTATTTAAATCAAAATTATTTTTAGGCAATACTCTAACAATTTGTGATTCTTTAAAATTAACATAAATATTAGAACCAAAACTATCAGTACAATCAATACTTTCAGAAGACTTTAATTCCCAAGGTCTGAATTTGAATGCATACGGTTTAGCTGTTAAAGCTCCAACAGGACATAAATCTACTAAATTACCAGAAACTTCAGAAAAAAAATCATTTGAAAAATATGAACCAATTTCAGTACTTCCACCTCTATTTAAAGTACCTAAAAACTCAACACCAGCAATTTCTGAACAAAAACGAACACAACGAGTACAATGAATACAACGTGTCATTATTGTTTTTATTAAAGGTCCACAATATTTATCTTCTACAGATCTTTTATTAATAAAAGAACGACTATAATCACCACCAAAAAGTTTAGTTTGATCTTGTAAATCACATTCACCTGCCTGATCACAAATTGGACAATCTAATGGATGATTTAAAAGTAATGTTTCCAAAACGTTTTCTCTAGCTTTTTTAACTAAAGGAGTGTCTGTATAAATTATCATATTATTTGAAAGTGGTAAAGCACATGATGCAACAGGTTTTACTGATTTTTCAATTTCGACTAAACACATACGACAATTACCTGCAACGGATAAACTTTCATGATAACAAAAACGAGGTATATTAATACCTACGTATTTACAAGCTTCTAAAACAGAAAGATTTGATTTCACTATGAATTCAATATTATTTATTTTTATTGTAATCATTTATAAAAATTTTAATTAGTTTATTTAAAACTATATTTATACTACAGTATATAAATTAATAGAAATATTTTAAATTTTGAAAAAAAGCATATTGATTTTTTATAAAATTTAGTATTATTTCTATTAATCTATTTTAAGCTTTAAAATGTCGTGCTAACTTATGTTCTATTACTCCAATTAAAGGTAACAAAAATAACAAAAAAAGAAAATAAAAAAGTGTTGCACCCATTCCAATTTCAATATAAGGACTTTCAACAGGTTTTTGACCAATCCAACCCAAAATTAGAAAATTAATAGTAAATAACCAAAAAAAAATACTAAAAATAGGTCTAAATTTACTGCTTCTAATTTCAGAAAAATTAAGAATAGGTAATAAACCTAAAACTAAAATAGCACCAATCATAGCAACAACACCACCCAATTTATCTGGAATTGATCTAAGAATTGCATAAAACGGTAAAAAATACCATTCTGGAACAATATGAGGAGGTGTTACTAATGGATTTGCTGGAATATAGTTATCTGAATGACCTAAAACATTTGGAGCAAAAAATAAAAAAAATGAAAAAAATAAAATTAAAATTAAAAAAGCTAATAAATCTTTTACATAGAAATAAGGGTAAAAAGGTACTGTATCTACATTTTTATTTAAACCTAATGGATTATTTGATCCCTCTGAATGTAATAAACTTAAATGAATAATAACTAAACCTACAATTATAAAAGGCATTAAATAATGTAAACTAAAAAATCTATTTAATGTAGCATTATCTACAGAAAAACCACCCCATAACCATTCAACAATTGAGCCACCAACAAAAGGAATAGCTGAAAAAAGATTAGTAATTACAGTGGCACCCCAAAAACTCATTTGACCCCAAGGAAGGACATAACCCATAAATCCAGTTGCCATCATAATAAAAAAAATAGCAACACCAGAAACCCATAAACGACCTCTTGGAGATATATACGAACCAAAATATAAACCTCGAAAAATGTGACAATAGACAACAATAAAAAACATAGAGGCACCATTTGCATGTAAATAACGAATTAACCATCCATTATTAACATCACGCATTATATGCTCTACACTACTAAACGCATATACAATATGAGGTGTATAATGCATTGCTAAAAAAATACCAGTTACAATTTGTATACCTAAACAAATACTAGCAGTTGAACCAAAACTCCACATATAATTTAAATTTATAGGTGTAGGATAATCTATTATATGTGAATCAATAAAAGATAAAATATCATTTTTATTCCAACGCATATTAAACATGTATTTTAAATATAATCTTAATCTAAAATTATATTTTCTAATTTGCTAGTAATCCACTTTACAAAAGTATTTACAGGCACAGCGCGAACAACAATAGGCATGAATCCATGATTAACACCACAAATTTCACTACACTGACCATAATAAACACCTTGTCTTTTAATAAATAAAGAAGCTTGACTTAATCTACCAGGACAAGCATCTACTTTAATACCAAAAGACGGTACTGCCCAACTATGTAAAACGTCTGCAGCAGTAACTAATAAACGAATATGTGTTTTTATTGGTAATATTATTCTATTATCTACTTCTAATAATCTAAAAGCACCTACAGTTAAATCATTTGTAGATAACATATAAGAATCAAAATTTAAACTTTCTGATCCTTTTAGTGTTGCATAATCTGAATACTCATAACTCCAATACCATTGATGACCTACTATTTTTAAAGTAATAACAGGATCTATTATTTCATCTAACGAATATAATAATGAAAAAGAAGGAATAGCTATTAAAAGTAAAACAAAAGCAGGAATAACTGTCCAAATAAATTCTAAAGGACTAGAATGTGTAAAATTTATAATTGAAGAATTTGTATTTTCATTAAAATTCTTTAAAATTTGATACAACATCCACATTACAAAAAAACCAATAACGATTAAAAAAAACATTAAATAATCGTGAAAAAAAATCATACCTTCTACAACTGGTGTTGCAGGGTCTTGTAAACCAATCTGCCAAGGTTCAGCAGCATCAGAAAAAGAAAAACAAAAACTTAAAAGTTTATATTTTAATTGAATAATCATAAAAAAATAAACAAATGTAATAAAAAACAAACCGTTTTGTAAACTCTATAAATTTTTATAGAATTAATATTTAAAGTAAATAATGGGATTTGAACCCATAAATAAAGGTTAAAGCTACCTTCTTAAGCTATATTTACAAAGTTATTATTTTATTATTTTTAAATAATATAAGCAAAAAAAAATAAAAATAATAATATTAAAAATTTTAATATTAACAAACTTGGAAAAAGAACCCAAAAAAACAAATAGCATAAATGAAATAAAACTATGAAAATAGAGAAAATAAATAGATAATGAAATAAAAAACCACTCTGTAAATTTTTTAATGTATTAAAAGTATAAACAACACTATGTAAAATACCTGAAGGCCCAAAATTTTCAATTAAACCACGATCTATATACTTATAGGTATGAAAATAACTAATATACAAAGAATTTTTACTTATAAACTGATTATATATTTTATCAAAATACCATTTTCTATTAAAAAAATTAAAAAAAAATTTATAAAAAGAAGTTTTTTTAATCTTATAAAAAAAAGATAAGTTATAAGAATATAGAACAAAAGAACAAATTGAACCTAGTATAGTAATAAATAAAGGTAATAGTTTATAAAAAAGATCTAAAAATTCAATATCAACTAAAAGATAATTATCAGGTAAAACAAATATTGAAGCCGCCCAAAAATCTGTTCCAAAACCTATAAATAAATCTCTACTTAAAAAACCAATTAGTATACTAAGTATAGATAAAAAAAATAAAGGTAAACCTAAACGCCAACCACCTTCATGTGCATTAAAAATTACAACTTTAGAACCAACAGGTTCACTTAAAAAAACTAAAAAAAGTAATCTTACGGAGTAGAATGCTGTACAAAAAGCAGAAAAAGTACCGAAAAAATAAGAGAAGTGACCCCAGAAAGTATATTTAGCGTAAGCTACCTCTAAAATAGTATCTTTTGAAAAAAAACCTGTTAAAAAAGGTGTTCCGATTAAAGCTAACGACCCAATTAAAATAGCAGAATAAGATAAAGGTAAAAGATTTTTTAACCCACCTAATTTTCTCATATCTTGTTCATCAGAAACAGCGTGAATTACTGAACCTGCACCTAAAAACAATAAAGCTTTAAAAAATGCATGATTTGATAAATGAAAAACTCCAACTTCGTAGCAAGATAGACCACATGCAAAAATCATATAACCTAATTGACTACAAGTAGAATAAGCAATTACTCTTTTCATATCATTTTGAAATAAACCTGTTGTTGCAGCAAAAAAAGAAGTACTTGAACCAATAAAAACTACAAAATTTAAAACTAAAGGTGAAAATTCAAATAAATAAGAACATCTTGCCAACAAAAAGACTCCTGCAGTTACCATGGTTGCAGCATGAATTAAAGCAGAAACTGGAGTAGGTCCTTCCATAGCATCTGGAAGCCAAGTATGCAATCCTAATTGAGCAGATTTACCCATAGCACCAATAAATAATAAAAAACAAATTAAATCAACAACACAAATTTTAAAACTTCCAATTAAAATTGTATAGTTTTGAGAAAAAGGAACTAAAGCAAAAATTGTATCAAAATCTAATGTATTAAAAATAAAAAAAATAGTAAAAATAGCTAATAAAAGAGCAAAATCACCAACCCTATTTACTAACATTGCTTTGATAGCTGCTTTATTTGCTTGAATACGAGTAAACCAAAAATTGATTAATAAATAAGAAGATAATCCTACACCTTCCCAACCAACAAACAGCTGTAAAAAATTATTGGCTGTTACAAGGATTAACATAAAAAAAGTAAATAAAGACAAATAAGACATAAATCGAGGTAAATGCGGATCGTATTCCATATACTCAGTAGAATATAAATGTACAAAAGTTGATATGAAAGTAACTACTAACAGCATTACAACTGTTAAACTATCAAAATTAAAACCCCAAGTTATAAATAAAGAATCAACAACAATCCAAGAACCAACAATTAATTTATAAGTAACATCATTAAAAACAATATCCAAAAAAAAATATAAAGATAATATAAATGAAAAAAAAACACTTAATGTTGTTATATAACAAACTCCAACGCCTAAAAAGCGACCAAACAAACTTCCACTAAAAAAACTAAATAAGGGTAATAAAATAATTAATAATAGCATTTTTATGTATTATAAAATTTATAAATTAAAAAATAGATAATAATTGGATAAAGTGGGATTCGAACCCACGGTATTCTTAAAATACTTTAGTTTTCAAGACTAACGCTTTAAACCACTCAGCCACTTATCCAAAAAAGTGGAAAGTTTTTAAGTAAATTAAAATTTACTGGATATAAATATTCCGGTTCAAATTTAATTTTAGTTTTAAAATTTAAAAAATCAAAATCAGAAATCCAATTTGAAGTTGATCCAAAAAAAAAACGAGTTGATAATGTAAAACAAAGATTGCGATTTAAATTTAAATTTTCTTCAGAAACTAGAAGATCTTCAATAGAAATTAAAGACCAATTTTCAATAAAAAAACTAAAAAAAAAAGAATTAATTTCATCTGATTTATTAAATAATAAATTTAAAGACAAATTATCAGAGTTAATTAAGTTTTCTTTTAGATTTTTTGATTTATTATTGTTAATAGTTAAAAAAGGAAAAACTCCAAACATAGAAAATAAGTATACCAAAGTATTAATTTTTTTATTTAAATCAATATCTTTAACATTGTTAAAATTAAAAGTTAAACAAATATTAGATACTTTTAATAAATTTTTTGTGTTTAAAGAATTATATTTATTAATTAAATCACATTTTGAAATATAATTATTGAAACCAAAATCTGTTTTATAGATGTTCATAAAAAATTTTTAAAATAAAATAATTGAAATATTTATAGAATGTAAGTTTATTAATTTAGAAAAAAAAGAAGGATATATTCCCATTAAAAAAACAAAAAACAATAAAGAAAATAAAATAAAAAATTCTCTAAAGCTTAAATCTTGAAATTTTTGTACATAAACTATTTTTAAATTACCAAAAATAATTCGATTATAAAGCCATAAAGAGTAAGAACCACATAAAATAACACCAATAGCTCCTAAAACAGCTACAAAAGAATTTGTTTTATAAATACCACAAAGCAATAAAAACTCTCCAACAAAACTACTAGTACCTGGTAAAGCTATATTAGCCATAGTAAAAATTAAAAAAAAAATAGAATATAATGGCATTATATGAACTAATCCATTAAAATAATATATTAAACGAGAATGATATCTTTTATATAAAATTCCAATTAATAAAAACATTGCAGCAGAAACAAATCCATGACTAATACTTTGTAATATAGAACCTTCAATACCAATTGAATTAAAACTAAAAATTCCAAGAGTAACTAGATTCATATGTGCAACAGATGAATACGCAATAATTCTTTTAAAATCGGTTTGACGAATAGCAGTTAAGGAAGCATAAATAACACCAATAACAGATAATAAATAAACTAACGGAGAAAAAAATAAAGAGGCATCCGGAAATAAGATTAAATTAAACCTTAAAAAACCATAAACTCCAAGTTTTAATAAAATACCTGCTAACAAAACAGACCCAACGGTTGGCGCTTCAACATGAGCTTCTGGCAACCAAATATGAAAAGGAAACATAGGTATTTTAGAAGCAAAAGATAAAAAAAAAGCTAACCACAACCAAAATTGTTCTTCAAATGTAAAATTATAAGTTAACAATAATTCTAAATTTAAAGTACCAGTAATATTGTATATATAAATTAAACCTAATAACATCATTAATGAAGTAAAAAGAGTATAAAAAAAAAATAGATATACAGCACGTATTTTACGCTCTCTTGAACCCCATAAACCTATCATTATAAACATTGGTATTAATATTGCTTCAAAAAAAATATAAAATAATAATAAATCTAATGATGAAAAAATTAAAAGTAAAAATAAATCAATTACTAATAAAACAATAGAATATTCTTTTATTAATGTTTCGTCCAATACAAATAAAATACATAAAACAATTAAAAAATTGCTTAAAAAAAAAAATAATAAAGAAATACCATCTAGTCCAAATGAAAAATAAATATTTAAAAAATCAGAACCTAACTTAATAAATACTAGATTTTGAAATAAATAATCATTTGTATTAAAAAAACCTAAAAGAACAGACGAAAGTATTAAAGAAATTAATGGACCTACTAGAGAAATATTTTTAATATAATTTTTGTAGTTATTAGGAATAAAAAGTAAAAATAATATATTTAAAAATAAAATAGCAAAATTTATAGTTAACAACATAATAATTAATTAAAAAAGTTAATTTTAAAAATATTAACGATCAACTTCACCAAAAACAATGTCTTGTGTTCCAATAATTGTAACAACATCTGCAATCATATGACCTTTAGACATTTCGTTTAAAGATTGAAGATGACCAAAACCAGGAGCTTTTATTTTACATCTAAAAGGTTTTTCAGTATTATTTGAAATTAAAAAAACTCCAAACTCACCTTTAGGTGCTTCAGTGGCAGTGTATGTTTCACCATAAGGAACTACAACACCTTCAGTATAAAATTTAAAATGATGAATAACAGCTTCCATAGAGTTTTTCATTTCTAAACGAGAAGGAGCCGCTACTTTATTATTTGAAATCTTAATAGGACCAGAACAAATTTTATTTAAACACTGACTAATAATTTTCAAAGATTGTCTCATTTCTTCAATTCTGATTAAATATCTGTCAAAACAATCTCCATTATTACCAACTGGAATTGAAAAGTTTAATTCAGAATAAATTTCATAAGGTTGAGTTTTTCTTAAATCCCACGGAAGTCCAGAACCTCTTAACATAACACCACTAAAACCCCAATCAATTGCTTTTTTTCCTGAAACAATACCAATATCAACTAAACGTTCTTTCCAAATTCTATTATTAGTTAACATTTCTTCAATTTCGTCTAAACGTAAAGAAAACTGAGCGATAAATTGATATAAATCATCTAAAAAGCCTAAAGGAATATCCATAGCAACACCACCAGGTCGAATATAAGCAGCATGCATACGAGCACCAGAAACACGTTCATAAAACTCCATTAATTTTTCACGCTCTTCAAAACCCCACATAAATGGAGTCATTGCACCAACGTCTAAAGCGTGACAACCAACAGCTAAAAGATGGTTTAAAATACGTGTTATTTCAGCAAAAAGAACACGTATTATCTGAGCTCTTCTAGGAATTTTTATATTAACTAATTTTTCAACTGCCATTGAATAAGTATGTTCTTGAGCCATCATTGAAACATAATCTAATCGATCAAAATAAGGAAGAGCTTGTAAATATGTTTTATGTTCAATTAATTTTTCGGTACCTCGATGTAATAAACCAATATGAGGATCCGCTTTTTTTACAATTTCACCATCTAATTCTAAAATTAATCTCAATACACCATGAGCTGCAGGATGTTGAGGACCAAAATTTATTGTAAAATTTTTTAATTCATTATGTAATTCTTTTTTTTTTAAAATCATAAAATAAAAATAATTATGCTAAAATCTACCAAGGTGTTTTAAAATTAAAAGTACGAAATTCTTGAGATAATTCAACAGGCTCAGTTACTATTCGTTTTTTATTTTCATCATATTTAACTTCAATATAACCAGATAATGGAAAATCCTTACGTAAAGGATAACCTTCAAAACCATAATCTGTTAAAATACGTCTTAAATCTGGATGTTTATCAAAATAAATACCAAAAAGATCCCAAATTTCACGCTCCCACCAATTTGCATTAATAAAAACACTTACAGAAGAAGGAACTAAAGTTATTTCATTAACAAAAATTTTAAGGCGTAATCTAGAATTATATGTTAAACTTAGTAAATCATAAACAACAGCAAAACGATACTTTTTCAATAAAAAGTCAACACCAGAAATACAAGATAGTAATTTATATTGATAGCCAATATGATTTTTTAAAAAGTTTAAACAAAAAAGTAAATTAGAATTTAAAACAACTATAGTGTTTTCTTTTTTTAAATTATAAAAACTCAAAATAGGAATTAAGGTTTTTATAGCTTCAAAATTTTTAGATTGAATATTCATAAAAAATTAAATATTATAAAAATTTAATAAAATATATTGAGAAAATAACAATATATTTGTAGGATAAAAAAAAAATAACAATAATAAAAACAAATAAAAAACAATTAAAAAAATTTCTATATTAAAAAGATAAGAATTAAAAATAATTATAGATTTATTTGTTATTTTTATATGTTTATTTTCAAAAAATACAATTTTTAATATACGTAAATAATAAAAAGTAGAAATTGCACTTACAGTTAAAAACATTATCGAAATAAAATTTTCATTTATTTGAACTAAACTAGATAAAACAAAAACTTTTGAAAAAAAACCACATAGTGGTGGAATTCCAGCCATTGAAAAAAAAATCAAAGCAATTGCATAAGCCCAAATTGGGTTTATAGAAAAAAGATTAGAAATATTTGAAACAAATAACGGAATTAAAGTTTTATTCTCAAAAGTATTAAATGTATTTTGAAAAGTATAAAATAAAATCAAAATAGACCATAATACAATAGAAGTAATAATATAAATAAATAAATAAAAATATAATGATGAAAATCCAAGAATTGTATGAGCTGATAAAGAAACAACTAAAAAACCAACTTGAGCAATAGAACTAAAAACAATTAATCTTTTTAAACGTTTTTGTTTTATAGCAAAAAAAGTACCAATAAAAACAGAACAAAAACCAGATAAAGTAAAAATAAAACTAATACTATCAAATAGAAAAGATAATGTTGATAGCCAACGAATAATAAAAGTAAAAATTATTATTTTTGGTAGTATAGAAAAAATTATAGTAGTACTTAAAGGTGAACCTTCATAAACATCAGGAGACCAAAAATGAAATGGAGCAGAAGAAATTTTAAATAAAAAACTTATCAAAATTAAAATAATACCAATTAAAATCAAATATTTAAGTATTAAATTTTCATTAGTAAAATCAAAAGACAATAATAAACTTAGATTTAAAAAATTCAAAGTTCCACTACCACCATAAATAAATGAACACCCTAAAAGAAAAATTCCTGAAATAAAAGAACCTGAAATAAAATATTTTAAACCAGCTTCTGTTGAAAACGCAGAATTACGTCTGAAACAAGCCAAAACATAAAAAGAAAGAGCTTGCATTTCAATTATTAAATATACAGAAATTAAATCATAAGAATTCAATAATAATAATAGTGCTAAAACAGAAAGTAAAAAAATAGTAAAAAATTCAAAAAAATTTAAACTCTGTAATTTAAAACTTCTAATTAAAGGAAATAATAATGCCAAAGAAATTAAAACAAAAAGTATTTTAATAACACGACTCCCTTCATCATTAATAAAAATAAAATTAGAAAAAGAAGATTCTATTTTCAAATTTACTAACAATACAAAAAGCGAAAATAAAATAAAAAATGTTTGAATAAAAATTTCTTTATTTATAATAGGAAAATTAAATTTTATATTATTAATTAACTTTGCATTAAAAACTAACTGAAATAAAATTGCTAAAGAAAAAAATATTTCAGGTAAAAAAGATTTTATAATTAAGTTATCCATAAATAAAGATAGAAATTATATTTATTTGTATTTTAAAAACACGCTAACACTTTCTATGAGAATTGAACTCATGTTTTTACCGTGAAAGGGTATTGTCCTAACCATTAGACGAAGAAAGTAAAATAATTTAAATAAACAAAAAGGTAACTATTTAAAGTAAACAACTTACTTTATAAATAAACTTTAAAAACATAATAAATTATGATTAGAAAAGTAAAAGAATTTGGAATAAATAATAATATACAAAAAAAAGTTTATCATAAACTAGGAATAAATGAAAAAGTACCATTTATAAAATTAAAAAACAATTTGTTATTTAAAACTGAAAACGTTTTTAAAAAACAACAAATTAAAAAAGGTAAGTTTTTAAAAGAAAATATAAAAAAAAATATTGATTTTCTTATTGAGTTAAAAAGCTATAAAGGAACTCGACATAAATTAAAGTATCCTGTAAGAGGACAAAGAACACATACAAATGCAAAAACAAGAATTAAATTTAAAATATAAAGTTAAAAAATATAAAAAGAATAAACAATTGTTTAATAAAGTTAATTTTTTTAACAAAACATTATTAAAAATAAACCAAATTAAAAATTTAATTAGATTTTATAAAATAACCATAAGAGCAACATCTAATAATGTTTTTTGTACTCTATTGGATACCAAACAAAATAAAACTTTATTTTTAGGTTATTCAGGTAAATATAATATTAAAACATCTAAACGTTCATTAAAATTTAGTAGTAAACATATTATAGAAAGTTTTTTTAAAGAAATTAATAAAAAGTTTAACTTAGATAATGGATTATTCATTAATTTAATATTACCCAAAAGAATAAAAAAAAAAACAATTAAAATAGTTAAAAGTTATTATAGAAAGAAAAAGGTTATTTTAAATGTTGTAGGCAAAAAGTGTTTTAATGGATGTAAACCCAAAAAAAAAAAAAGAAAAAAAAGAAAAGGATTTAGTTTATTTAAATAATAAATAAAGGAAAGGTGGCTGAGTGGCTTAAAGCATTGGTTTGCTAAATCAAAATACAAAAATTTGTATCATGGGTTCGAATCCCATTCTTTCCAAAATTAAAGTTTAACAGAAAAAATTTTTATATTTTTATTAAACTTATAAAATACTATATTTAAAAATAAATACAACTCAAAAAACAATTGTAAAACAATTAAAAAACACAATTGACTATATAAATCAGTTGTACTAAATAGAGTTGAAAAAAGTATATTGAATAAGCAATATACTTTTTTAAATAGTATAAAAGTTTTTATTTTAAAAAAAGAAAAAACAAATAAAAGTAAATAAACAGTATTTAAAGTTACTAAATTATACTGTAAAAAATTAAAATACTCTAAGACTTTTAGTTCTAAAAAAAAATTTAAGTTGTTAATTTTAGTTAGATAAAAATTAAAATATTCAAAAGAATTCCAAGTATAAGGTAAAAAAAAATAAACAATTAAAAAATTAAAAATAAACAAAATTATGATGTTTTTATAAAAAGTTTTAAAATAAAATTTATACTCGTAAACGTATAAACCTGATTTCAAAAAGTCTAAAATTTGCCAAAATAAATAAAACAAGTAAAAACAAAAACAAATAAATGAAATCATGAAAATATAAGACACAATAAACTCTATTGGATTTGTATATATTAAATGTTTTGTTGTTGTAATTATTGGCAAACTAAAAAAGTAAAAAAATAAATGTTTATAAAAAAAACATAAAGTTAATAAAAAAATAAAATACAATAAAGAAAAAAAAAATCTACAAAAAAGTTCGTTAAAGTAAAACATATATATATAATATTGTGTATGTATACAAAAAATAGGAGAATAGTTTAGTGGTAAAGCGTTGGTTTCCAAAACCAAAATCGTAGGTTCAAATCCTTCTTTTCCTGATTTATAAAAAGTATAATAAATATTATTTAGAAGTAGATTTAATTTTATCTTTAAAAAATAAAATTATTTTTATTAAATCTTTTTTAAATAAAAAAATTAGTAATAATAATAAAATTAAAAGTTGCAAAAAAGTAACTTTAATCATAAATGTAAAAAGGCTTATAGTTTAATTTGGTAGAACATACCGCTCATGACGGTAATTATGTAGGTTCAAATCCTACTAAGCCTAATTTTTATTTTATTATTAAATGAAAGAAGTAGGATTTGAACCTACGTAAGACATAAGTCTGATAGATTTACAATCTATTGCTTTTAACCTCTCAGCAATTCTTTCTTTTTAATAGTATAAAAATAAATATTAAGTGATAAAACAAAAACTTTTGAAAACTACTAAAAATATTTTTAAAATATTGTTTAAATAATTTATCATTTTGAAAAAAAAAGTTTTTAACTTTTATCAAAACAGAATTTTCTGATATATAATTGTTTTGATTTATTTTTATATAAAGAGGATATTTGTATGAAAAACAATTTAATGATTTTAAACTATTAATTAAATTTTTATTTAAATGTTTATATTTTATTAAATTGTTTGTACTTTTATTTGTAAAATTAAATGTAAATGTTTTACTGTTATTTAAAAACTGATTAATATAAATAAAATCTAGTTTTTTTTTTAATTTTTTTATTTTCATATAATTTATATTAAAAAACCAATTACAAATTCTTTTTTAATAAATTAATAATATAAATCTTTAAAATATTTTTAAAAACACTGTTAAATTTAGAAACAGCAATAATATTTAAAATTTTATTAAACTTTAAAAAAAATAAATATTTATTTTTCTTTAAATATTTAAAATAAAACAAAGTAATAACTTTAAATATTTTTTTTAATTTATTAAGTTTTGAATTTTTAGAAAAAGGTTTTATACCTATTAAATTAGTTTTATTTTTTGTTAAAAAATTTTTTTGAGTTTTTTTTAAAAAAATAAAATTAGAATAACGTAAAGAAATACTTTTTTTTTTTGATTTAAAAGAATTAAATTTTCGTTGTTTAAATAAATTATCATGTTTTAAAAAAGACAAAATAAACTTTTTACTTAATTGACCCGAAAGTTTAAATAATAAATTACTTTTAAAAAAATTAAACTTTTTATTAACACATAAAAAATTAATTTTATTTAAAAGTAATTCTTGTGAAAAAAAAAAATCTTTTTTAATCTTAAATTTATTTATTAAAATAGTTCGTAAATGACTCAATGGCAAAAATGCTTTAATGCCTAGAGAAAAACAAATATAACCTCCTTTTACTGGATATAAAAGTAAAAAAAAAATTACTTTTTTGTTTTTAAAAAATTTAAAAAATAAATTTTTTTCTTCAGAAATACTGTTTTTAAAAAAATTAAAATTAACTAAATACTCAAAGTTAAAATGAGAATCTAATTTATGTTTTAACAAAAGAATTTTAAAAAGACATGAATTTCCATTTAAAAAAGTTAAAGTATTCTTAACAGTTTTTATTAAATAAAAGTTTGTATTGTTATCAATAACCTTTAAATTTTTATTTGATAAAAGATTTGAACGAACAAATAATTTATTATAGACAGTTTGACTTAAAAGTTTATTTTCTAATTTTGTATTATAATCAATATTATTAGTTAATTGTTTTAAAAACATAAAATTAAATAAGTACAATCTTCGTTTTTATAGGTAATCTTATACTAGCGCGATTTAATGCTTTAATTGCTGTAGAAATAAAATTTGTTTCAATTTCAACCACAAAAATTCCAGGCTGTATTTTAAAAACCCAATGATCAACAGCTCCTTTACCTTTTCCCATTCTAATCTCTAAAGGTTTTTTAGAAATTGCTGTTTGTGGAAAAATATTAATAAAAAGTTTACCTGTCTTCTTTATAATTTTAGTAATAGCTTGTTTAATAGATTCTATCTGTTTTGACGTTATTCTACCAAACTCCAAAGATTTTAAAGCCACAGATCCCCTCTTTGAGCAAATAAAGTTACATTGTTTACTAATACGTTTAAAAGACTTACCTTTATGATATTTTTTAAATTTTGATTTTTTAGGTGTGAATAACATATATTTTATTTGTTAAATTTTTATTTAAAATGAACCCAAATTTGAAACCCAAAAGCACCATAACGAGTAAAAACATGTAATTTAGAATATTCAATTTTTTTACTTATACTTTGAATTGGAACGGATCCCTTTTTAATACAAGTCGAACTTGCTCGTGTTTTACCTTTAATTTTCCCATTTATAACTAGTTTTAAACCTAATATAGGTTTAACTCCGTTTAAATTAAAATTAATTAAAAAAAAAAAAAGTTCACGAACAAATAATAAAAATTTAGTATGTTTTGCTTTAGAGATGTTTTTAAAAATTTGACATAGTGTAAATAAAAAAACATTTATTGAAATTTTATTAAATACAAATAAAACAACTATTTTAAGAAAATCAATAAATAAGTTTAAACGACGATCAAATAAAACAAATAAAAAACGTTTATTAAAAGCATAAACTTGTTTTAGAACTTTTAAATAGTTATCTTTAACTAAATTTAAATTTAAAACATTTAAATTTAAACAAACTAAATTGTGTTTGCTTTTATCAAAAAAACTAGCTAAAAATGAAGTAATTTTGCGATTATAAAAAGTTTTTTTTTGTGACAATACTTTGGTTACTTGTTTTTTTTTATAAAACATTAACTTATTTGTTCGAAAAAAAACTTCAAAATAAAAATATATTTTATTACTTACTAAGCTAATTGTTTTAAAAGAAATTAAAATATTTTTAATATTACAAAACTTTTCAAAAAAGTTTAAAAAAACTAAACTTTTAACAAAAAGTTCAGAATTTACAGTATTTATAAGTAATACTTTTTCAATATTTTTACGTAAAGAAATTAAGTTAGCTTTTTGACCCATATTTTATTTTTTATCTTTTTTTTTAGGTTTTCGTGTAAAAACAAACTCCCCAAATTTAAAACCGATTTTCTCACGTGTAATAAAAATTTTTTTAAATTCTTTTCCAGAATGTACAAAAACTGAAAAACCAATTAAATAATAAGGAATTGTAGAAGAACGAGACCACACCTTACTTTTCAAATTTTTTTTTAAAAGACTTTTGTTTAAAAACGGTCCTTTCCATTTTGATCTACTCATATCTAAATTTTTTTTTTTACAGTTGGTTTACCTTTTGTTGGAATACCCCAAGGTGTAACTGACGGCATTCCTCCGTTAGTTCGTCCACCATGTGGATGATCTACTGGATTCATAGCAATTCCTCTAACTGTAGGTCGTTTATTTAACAATCTATTAATACCAGCTTTACCTAAAACAACTTGACTGTGCAAATAATTAGAAATTTTACCTAAAGTTGCAATTGAATTTAACGAAATTGAAACTATTTTTCCAGAAGGTAGTCTAATAGAACATACGTTTAATAACTTTTGAAGAATTTGACATGAAGTTCCTGCAGATTTAACATATGTCGATTTTTTATTATTAGAAGTTAAAAATATATTGCTAATAATAGATCCTGGTGGTATACTAGCAATTTTTTTTTGATCCCCCAAATTTAGCTCATTTTTTAATGAGTTAAAAACAATAAAAGAACCTGGATAAACATATTCTGTAGCTAAAGTTTTAAAAAAAGTATTTGTATTAAAATCAAAATTTAAAGATATAAAAGAACTACGCATAGAATCATAAAAAATACTAATAACAATAGAATTATATAATTTTTTATTAAAATTAATAATTTGTAAAGAATTTTTACAACCACCACCAATATGTCTAACAGTTATTCTACCTGTAATTGAACATCTTCCAGATTGTTTATTCAATCCAATATTTAAATTTTTACAAATAGTATTTTTTTTTGATAACAAATTTTTACATAATTTAATAGCATGCCTTACTCCATTAGTTTTGGGAGAAATTTTTTTTAATTTCATAAGTTTAAATATCTATTTATATTAAAATTAGTAATTTTAATAATTACTAAAAAATTTTATTTAAAATTTATTATTACTATTACATAGTAAACTTTTTGTTAGTTTAAAATTTTGAAATTGTGTTGTTAAGTTTTTAAAAAGACAATTAGATTGTTTTTTTAAGTTAACAAAAAGTTTACTATGTAATATAGAAACAATAATTATTATTTCATAAGTTTAAATAGCTCAGGGGTAGAGCAGTGGATTGAAAATCCACTTGTCAGTGGTTCAATTCCACTTTTAGACACTTCTAAATAATATTAATATAAAAATTTAATGAAAATAACTCTTATTAATTTATTACTAGCTTTAAAAAACGCATCTGATTTAAAAAAAGAAAAGATAATTTGTTCTTATAATAAATCTTTTATTAGCTTATTAAAATGTTTATATAAAGAAGGTTTTATTTCTTATTTTAAGGTTTTAAACGAGGATAAAGCTAAATTAAAAATTATTATTGGATTACAATATTCGTATGGAAAAATTTTAAGTATAAGTACTCTTAAATTTTTATCAGTACCTTCTAACTTGTATTATTTAACTTATAAAGAAATTTGTAAAATTTCTGATAAAAAAATAATTTTATTTGTATCCACAAATTTAGGTGTTATAACACATATACAGTGTAAAAAACACAAAATAGGTGGCTCACCTTTGTTTTTAATATCGTAAAGAAAGTTTAACTTTGTTATTATCGGAATATAGCGCAATTGGCAGCGTGTCTGTTTTGGGTACAGAAGGTTATGTGTTCAAATCACATTATTCCGAAAATTCTATTTAATTTTTTTAACGCTATAACTCAATTGGTAGAGTGTCGGAATCATAATTCGACTGTTAACGGTTCAAATCCGTTTTGCGTTATTTAATTTAGCAATTTATAAATTTCTGATTTGTACAATATTTAAAAATAAATTTGGGTTTGTTATATTATTTTAAAAATGTTATTTAATAAATAAAAACCTTTTTAATTCTTTTTTTAAAAGCAAAAATTAAACCTTTTTATGTTAACCTTAACTAAACAATTTTTTTTTGAAACTAATAATAATATTTCTTTAAAATATTTTCTAATAAATAATAAAGTATTTATTGTTTATACTCTGTTTAATCGTTTATTTTATTTTGTTGTACCTGCATTTTTAAACATAAATAAAAAAGATTTAATTTTTCATATTTGGGCAAATTTAAAGAACAAATCTGATTTAAATCAGTATTATTCTTTTTTTAATGCTTTTTTTATTTTTAATGATATTAATAAAAAGTATAAAAAAAAATTATTTTTAAAAGGTTTAGGTTTTAAAATCTTTTATGATAAAACATCTCATAGTTTGAATTTTAAATTAGGTTTTAGTCATTCGGTACTTTTTTCCCTACCTTCTAATGTTTTTGTAAGTTTAAATAAAACAACATTGCTTTTAGAATCTAAAAATAATGTTGTTTTGGGAGATATTACTAATAAAATAAAACTTTTAAAAATTCCTGATGTTTATAAAGGAAAAGGATTTGTTATTAAAAATGAATTTATTCGTTCAAAACCAATAAAAAAAAAATAAAATGATTGATAAAAAAAATTCAAAATTTAATTTTTCACTTTTAAAATTAATGGAGCTTTCAAATTTTTCACTGTTAAAAACGGAAAAATTTAAACAAAAAAATTTAAAATATCTAAACTCTTTTACAAAGATATATTCTAATGAAAATACTTTTTCGTTTTTTATGCTAGACTTTTTACAGCTTATAAAAAGTTTAAAACAGTATATTAGATTAATAAAATTTTTAAGTTTAAAAAAAAAGAAACATATTTACTTATGTTCTGAGTTTAATAATTTTTTTTTTATTAAATTACTTTTAAATAAACTTATTTTAACAAAGTACACCACATTACAGGCTGAAAAACAAAGTAAAGTTAGTTTTGTAAAAATAAAAAAAGATCACGTCGATTATTCTAAATTTTTAATTTTGTTAAATCTCTCTTTAAACAGTAATAAAAATAATTTAGATAAGTTGGTTTCAAACAATTTATTTTTAATAACAGAAATTAATTCTAATATAAAAACAAAAAATGATAACCTTTATAAAATTTTTAATGAAACATCAGATTTTAAAAAATTAATATTTTTATTGTTATTATTAGAAAAACATTTTAAAAACTAATATGCGTTTCATTCCTACTTATAAAACTTATAAAAATACAAAAAATACATTAGCTAATTTTCCATTAAGAATTTTAAAATTTAAAAAATCTAAGTGGAAAAAAAAAATATCTTTTTTTAAATTACATTCTAAAAACAATAAAATAAAATTTGTTAATGTTTTACGAATACAGAATTCTTTTAAAAAATGGAACAAAATACGTTCTGTTTTCAAATTAGGGTTGTCTATTAAAACTTCTATTTGTAGTTTGTTTGAAAATTCTATTAGTGTAAACTTTTTTAAGAAAAACTTATCATTAAAAAATAAATTTCTTTTAAAAGATATTTTTCTTTACAATTTAGTTTATCCTAATTATAGATTGGACTCTTTTTTATCTAAATTAAAATTTTTTACAACAACTTTTCAAGCACAACAAGCTATTAACAGTAATATCGTCTTAATTAACAATAAAAAAGTAGCCTCTAATTACTTTTTAAAAAAGAAAGATATTATTTCTTTTAGTGATTTTACTTTTTTTGATTTTTTTGTTTTTAGGCATGTAATTAAATCTTTTTCACACAGTCAACAATTTTTTTCTTTTTGTGAGTTTTGTCCGTACACTAAAACAATTGTTATTATAAAAGATATAGATAATCTTTCAGAGTTTGATTTTTTATTATTAAATTTAAGTTCTTTTGATTATAAAAAATTCTTGACTTATATTTCAAAATAATTGTTATTTTAATATTTAATTTATGCGAATATTTATTAATGGTAGATTCTTTGCCTTCCAAGCAAATGGTATGAGTTCGACTCTCATTATTCGCAATAAATAATTCGTTCGAGGGGAGGGGGTATAACTCAATTGGTAGAGTGTCTGCTTTGCATGCAAAAAGTTATCGGTTCAAATCCGATTACTTCCATTAAAAATAAAAAAATGATTAAAATATATGGTATTAAATTTGATAACAAGCACTACCCACGGAAAAATTTTTATTTTTTCTTATTTTAGTTTTTTACTTGTTAATTTTATTCAAATGTTAAGTGGTTTTAATTTTTTAATTATATTGATTTTCCTGTATTTAATTATTGTTTTATTAGGTTTAATACCTTTTGAACCAATAACTTCTAAAATAGAAAACACTATAATTGATGTAGTATTTTTGGGTTTAATATTTTTAAGTTCTTGTTTTTGTTATGTTGAAATATTAAAATTTAAACTAAAAAATCTTAGAAATGAATTTCAGAACACTTTGGATGTTTTAATGCAGTTTAATGCTTTTTTAGACGCTAAAATTGATTTAATTAATTCAAATGAGCTGACTTCTAAATCTATGTTAAATACTTTAGTAGGTTTTTTTATTTTTGCTGGGGTTTGTTTGTTTCTTTATTATTTCTTTTCTGGCGGTGGTAATGATCCAAAAGATCCTACTTCTTCTAATAGCAAAAGTATAAGTAGTAGCAATTCTATTGATTCTGTATCATCAACCCACTTAGAAACTGAGTCTTTTAAAGTTTTAAACATTGACGATACTGTAAATAATATAATTGGAGATTCTATTGTTAAACAATGGATTTCTTTTGAAAAAGAAAATCCATTATCAGAAAATAAAGAAGATGTATCTTTTTTTACAGAGCAGTCAGAAAAAGTTATAAGAGCTCTTTCTAAAATAAAATCTTTCGATCCAAACTTAGATATTTCTGTAGAACATTTAGATTTATTGGTTAAATCTTTAAATGATTTTAAACGCGTAGTTTTTAGTTTAACTTTTAAACTAGAAAATTTTGGTTCTGATAAAGATTATGATTCTTTTGTAGAATTAGAAAGCATTGCTAAAAATTTAGTTGACTTGTTAGAGTCACAATCCAAAGATGTACCTATTGTATACGAAAATAGTCCTGTTTTATGTTCTGTCGCGTTGTTTTATGGTCTTATCTATGAATCAGGAAGAATTCTTACACTTTTAGAAACAGTTTTTAAAAATGTTTCTAAAAATTTTAAACTTTATGTTGAATCAGTTCCACTTGCAAATAGAAATCGCTACACATATGCTTTAGAACGTTCAGCTTTTTCTTCAGATTCTTTTTTAAAAGAATTAAAAAGTTTTGATACTGATTTGCAGCCTTTTTTATTTTTTAAAAGTATAGACTTAAACAAATCTTCTATATTAAAGTTTTTTAGAATATCAGAAGATTATCTTGATAAGCATATTGTTTACTTTAAAAAAAAATAATAGTTTGTTCTGTGCTTTACTTTTTATGGTAAATATAGCTTAATTGGTTATAGTATCAAATTGTGGCTTTGATGGTTATGGGTTCAAATCCCATTATTTACCTTTTTTATAATATTATAACTTAAAATTTTAAACTTAAAATACAATTTTATTATTTATGTTTTTGCATTATTTTTTATTGTTTTTATTTGTTTTATGTACCGTTTTTGTTTTAATTTCTGAAAACCCTGTACACTCTGTTTTATTTTTGATTTTAACATTTTGTATTTCTGCAGCTATTTTGTTTATTTTTAATGTTGAATTTTTAGCATTAATTTTTATAATTATTTACGTTGGTGCAATTGCTATTTTGTTTTTGTTTGTTGTTATGATGTTAAATGTAAAGATAAATTCATTTATTTCTTTTATTAAATTACCTTTTTTATTGTTTTTATCTTTTATATTATTTTTAACAATTTTTTACTCTTTAAACGGTGTTTTTTTTTACGAACAAAATATTATTCTTTTTAAATTACCATATCAAGTATTTAACTTTTTAATTGATAATCTAACAAACGCAGATGTTCTTGGTCAAATTCTTTTTAATAACTTTTTAAGTTGTTTTTTAATTGCTGGTTTAATTCTATTAGTTGCCATGGTTGGTGCAATTTCTTTAACTTTAAATTATAGGTCAGAACGAAAGAATGAACTTGTAATTCGACAATTATCACGTTCTGATAATTTTTTAAGTTTTTTTAAATAATATATACTTTTTTTATATGATTTTATTTTATAACGAACTTACTAAGATTAGCTTTTTATTTATTTTTAGTTTATTTTTAGCTAGTATTATTTTATTTTTATCATTTCGTTTAAGTACACATAATCCTGATACGGAAAAATTATCTGCATACGAATGTGGATTTGATCCTTATGAAGATGCTCGAAATGTTTTTGATGTTAGATTTTATTTAGTTGCTATTTTATTTATTATTTTTGATTTAGAAGCTGTTTATTTTTATCCATGGTGTATTTCTTTTAGCTTTTTAAGTATTGAAGGTTTTTGGGGTATTATGGATTTTATTATTGAATTAATTTTTGGATTTATTTATGCTTGGGAGGTTGGAGCATTAGAATGGGAATAATTTTTTATGTTATCGTCTAAAATTAAAGATATCAAAATTAGAAAGTTGTTTAATAAAATTGAAAATAAAAATATAGTAAATAAATTTTTATTTTATTATATAGCTTCTTATTGTAAAAAAGCAGAAAAAAAAAATCATTTGTTGTTTTATGTTAATTTATTTACTAAAAAAAAATTTTCTTTAATAAATAAAACAAAAACAACAAATCGTTGTGTTTTAACAAATAGAAATCGCTCTGTTTTAAGACCTTATAAAATATCTCGAGTAATTTTAAGAGAATTATTGCAGTTTGGTATTTTACCTGGTTTTTCCAAAGCAGTTTGGTAATTTTTTTATGATTAAAGTAGGTACTTATTTAAATGTTTGTGATAATTCAGGTGCAAAAAAAGTTTATTGTATAAAACTTTTATCTAGTTCAAAAAAAATATATTCTTATGTTGGTGATTTAATTTTAGTTGCTGTTAAAAAACTTCGTAAAAAACGTAAAAATACTTCTAAAGTTCAAAAGGGTGATCTTTGTAAAGCTTTAATTGTACGTACTAAAACTAATCTAAATACTAGTTCAGGTAATTCTCATGTTTATTTTGACAATTCTGTTGTTTTGCTTAATAAGCAAAACAAACTTATTGGAACTCGTATATTAAGTCCATTAGCTAGTAAATTTCGTTATACTCGTTTTTTTAAATTAATTTCATTGTCATTAGGTTTAATTTAATTTTTTTCTTCAATAGCTCAGTAGGTAGAGCGATTGGCTGTTAACCATTAGGTCATAGGTTCAAACCCTATTTGAAGATCTAATAAATTGAATAATAAATAAAATAGTATGCCAACAATAAATCAATTGTGTAAACTTTCTCGTAAAAAAAAAATAAAAAAAAATAAAACTCCATCTTTAAGTTTTAATCCTCAGAAAAAAGGAATTTGTGTAAAAATTTATAATAGAACACCTAAAAAACCTAATTCAGCTTTGCGTAAAGTTGCTAAAATTAAGTTGTCTAATGGCAAAAAAGTTGAAGCTTATATTCCAGGTGAAAAACATAATTTACAAGAATTTTCAGTAGTTTTAATGCGTGGTGGTCGAGTACCTGATTTACCGGGTGTTAAATATCATTTAATACGTGGTAAATATGATTTTAATGGTGTAAAAAATAGAAAAACATCTAGATCAAAATACGGTACTAAACTTATTTCTAAATAGTATTTTTTAAACAATATGAATTTTTATTTAATTAAGTCAAATATTTTTTTAAAAAAAAAAAATTTCACACAAATAAAAAAAGAAAACTATATCAATTTTTATGATAAGTTTTTAGGTTTTCTTATAAAAAAAGGTAAAAAATTAAATTCTAAAAAAATATTAGAAAATGCTTTTTATAGTGTATCTAAAAAAACTGGTTTTTCAAAAAAACAAATTTTAATTTTATTATTTAGACATTTAAATTGTTTTGTTGAAACTAGAAAAATTTTAATTAAACGTAGAGTACATTTAGTTCCTTTTTCAATTAAAATAAAAAGACGATTGTATTTAATTGTTAAATGGTTAATTAAAGCGATTGATTCTAACAAAAAAAGACTTTCAACATCTGAAAAATTGTCTAATGAAATTTTAGCTGTTTTAAAAAAAGTATCTATTTCTAAAGTTTTAAATTTTAGAAAATTAAATAATCAACAATCTTTTTCAAACCGTTCTAATATTCATTTTAGGTGGTAGTTTTTTTAAGTTATTAACTTAATTGGTAGAGTATTTCGCTTACAACGAAAATGTTAAAGGTTCAAATCCTTTATAACTTAATTTTAAATTTATTATTGTTTTTTTATGAAATTTACTATAAATAATCAAAAACATGGTTTTCATTTAGTTGATCCAAGTCCTTGGCCTTTAATTACTGCTTTTTCTGCGCTAATGTTGACTTTTGGTGGTGTTTTATATATGCATGGCTATGTAGGAGGTTCAAGTCTTCTTAAATTAGGTCTTTGTATGGTTTTATTTATGATGTTTGTTTGGTGGCGTGATGTTATCAGAGAAGGAACTTTTGAAGGTCAACATACTTTTATTGTTCAAAAAGGATTACGTATGGGTATGTTACTTTTTATTGTTTCAGAAGTTATGTTTTTTTTTGCTTTTTTTTGGGCTTTTTTTCATTCTAGCTTTAATCCAAGTATTGCTTTAGGTGGTGTTTGGCCTCCAGCTTTTATGGTAATTTTAAACCCATGGAAAATACCTTTATTAAATACTATTATTTTATTAACTTCAGGTGCAACAGTAACTTGGGCTCATCATGCTATTATTTGGGGTTCGAAAGATGATGCTATTATTTCATTAATTTTTACTGTTGTATTAGCAATAATTTTTACAGCTTTACAAGCATTTGAGTATTTATATGCACCGTTTAATATTTCAGATAGTGTTTATGGTTCATCTTTTTACATGGCTACAGGTTTTCATGGATTTCATGTTTTCATTGGTACATGCTTTTTATTTGTTTGTTTAATTAGATTGTTTTTAAATCATTTTAGTCGCGAGCATCATTTTGGTTTTGAAGCTGCAGCATGGTATTGGCATTTTGTTGATGTTGTGTGGTTATTTTTATTTGTGACTATTTATTGGTGGGGTTCTTAATTAAATAATCTTTAAATACCGTATTAATGGTTATTCTTATTTTAATACTTATTTATATATCAATATAAATAATTAAGGCTTATAACTCAGTTGGTAAGAGTATACGCCTGATAAGCGTAAAGTCAGTAGTTCAAATCTACTTAAGCCTAAAAAAACAACGAACTTTTTTTTATGATTTTAATTTATAGTCCTTTACAACAATTTGATATTTTACCAATTTTAAATTTTTATTTTTTAGGAGTTGATTTTAGTTTTACAAATGAAACAATAATGTTATTATGTATTTTTGGAACTTTTTTTATTTTAATAAATAGTTTTTTTAATCTTAAAGATGCTACTTTATTTTTAATTCCTCACAGATGGCAAATTATTATTGAAACCATTTATAAAGTAATATTATCGCTTATTAATGATAACATTGGATTACAAAAAGGTCAGTTTTTCTTTCCTTTATTGTTTTGTACTTTTTTGTTTATTATTTCTTTAAATGCGTTTGGTTTAATTCCTTATACTTTTACATTAACTAGTCATTTAATTGTTACATTAACTTTTAGTTTATTTTTATTTATTGGTATTAATATTATTTGTATTTCAATCCATGGATTGAAATTTTTTTCATTATTTTTACCTTCAGGTGCTTCTGTAGTTTTATCATTATTATTAGTACCTATTGAATTATTATCTTATATTTTTAAACCTGTTAGTTTATCTATTCGACTTTTTGCAAATATGATGGCAGGTCATACTTTATTAAAAGTTATTGTAGGTTTTGCTTGGAATTTATTAGCTTGTACAGGAATATTATTTTTAATTTCTTTAGTTCCATTATTAATTTTATTACCTTTATTTGCTTTAGAATTTGGAGTTGCAATTATTCAAGGTTTTGTTTTTACTATTTTAATTGCTATTTACATTAATGATGCTTTAAATTTACATTAAAATTTACAAATTTATTAGAGTTTAACGTACAATCTGTTTAGATTTTTTCGGTTATATCTTTAAATATCATTAGATACTAATTTTTTGGGAAACATGATTTTATAAAAAATGCTATTTTATAGTATTTAATGCATTGAATGGCTGCCTTGGTATTAAATAAATTTAGTTGTGTATTGCAAAAAGTAGATTTGAATATTATTTTTAAATCTAATTACTATTGAAAAAATTCATTTTTTAGAAAATAAAAAGAAAGTGAAGTAAAACATTATAGTAACTTTTAAAAAAAATCAAACGAGATATCGTTATTAGTGGCGAGCGAATGCGATTTTAGACTTTTTTTTTTTTTTTTGAATCATAGAAGGTTTAAAGTCCTGTAG
>JACCDO011030923.1_pt1 | contig 32034 bp, 25 predicted proteins | sample 7446101 | NCBI WGS metagenome assembly JACCDO01 (sample SAMN15323440, study PRJNA562643) | freshwater metagenome | isolation source: river surface water | place: USA:Blue River Watershed | collected 2017-08-16 | reverse complement strand
CACGCCGTGAGCGGCGGCGAATTTTTCGTCCCAGTAAACATCGAAGGCGATGACCTTCATACCGAACGCACGAGCACGGATGGCGACTTCTTTGCCGATGCGGCCGAGGCCGACGATGCCGATGGTTTTTTCGAGCAGTTCGTGGCCGGTCTTGCGCTTCCAGCCGCCTGAGCGGGTGGAGTCGGTGTGGAAAAGTAAATTTTACTCGAGCGCGAGCAGCAGAAGGAAGCAGTGCTCGGCCACGGTGGTGTGGTTGACGCCAGGCGTGAAGAGCAGGGGCAGACCGAATTCGGTGCAGGACTTCACGTCGATTTTGTCAACGCCGATGCCATATTTAGAAAGAACCTTAAGACGGGGCAGTGCTTTCTCGAGCACCTTGCGGGTGATCATGTCGTCGCCACAGATATAGCCGTCGATGTCGCCAACTAGGGCGAGGGTGTCGGCTTCATTCAAAGGGCCACGAGCGGTGATAATTTCCCAGCCGGTTTCGGCGAGGAGGCGGTGGTGTTCACCGGGGGTGTCTTGAAAGGAAGTAGTTGTGAGGAGTATGCGGGGCATGGGTGTATGTTTTGTGAATCTAAGCTCGTCGGCGAGCAGGTTTATGATATACAGTAAACCAATGGAAAACTCACGCCCCACGATTCGCTCAATTGCGACAAGACTTGGTGTCAGTCCGATGACGGTGTCGCTCGCGTTGCGGCGGTCGGGTCGCATTTCATCGGTAACGCAAGAAAGGGTGCGGCGGCTGGCTGAGGAGCTTGGCTATCGACCGGATCCGCATGTAGCGAAATTGATGCAGCACTTGCGTGGGAGGCGCTCTAGGCAGTTACAGGCGTCGCTCTGTGGGTTGATGGACGAGTGGCCTGAGCCGTTGGCGCAACGTCACCGCTACACGCAGCGAGTTTTGGCGGGGTTAAGGACGCGTGCGGCGGAGTTGGGTTATGTTTTTGACACATTGACGATGCGTGATCGCAACCAAGCAAAGCGTGTCGAAAAGGTGCTCTATAACCGCCGTGTAGAGGGGCTGGTGTTAATGCCGCGAGTGCAATCGGCGGACATGGCTGATTGGCTGGACTGGTCGCGGTTTTCGGTGCTTAGCGTGACATCGTCTGTTCGGTCGCCTGCGGTGCATACGGTCGTGCCGCATCATTTCGATAATACAGTGTTGGCTTGTCAGACGCTAGTGGCGCAAGGTCGGCGGAGCATTGGGTTAGTGATTTCACGAGCGTGGGACGAGCGTGTGCGTCATCGTTGGGCTGGAGCGATTTTGTGGCAGAATGCTTTTGGAGGCACGCGTTCCGTGCCGCCCTACTTAGGTGAGAGTCCTGAATTGAAGGCAGATGGGCCTGCGCTCTTGGCCTGGCTGCGAAAGCATAAACCGGAAGTGGTGGTAACTGATGAGGTCAGTCACGATGCTTTGCAAAAGGCCCGAACTCTATTGGCTGCTAAAGTGCGTCCGATTATCGTTCGCCTGGCGCACGATGGACGGGCCGCGGAGGCAGGTGTGGATCAGCGCAGCGAAGCAATTGGGCGAACCGCGCTTGATATTCTCGCCGGTATGATTGTGCACGGTGACCGCGGTTTGCCAGCGCAGCCTAACATGACATGTGTGCCCGGAATTTGGGTCGATCCAGATTAACTCCACCATACGGCAGTAGTGCTACCAGTTTTCAATGGGTGGTGATACGGACCACTCCGCCTTCGCCGGCTGCGATGAGGGCGCCATCAGCCGCGATGCAAAGTGCAGCGATCGGGCCCAAGCCAGCCGCAGACTCTTCCTCGGCGGCTCGCGTTGATTCAGTTGACCAGCGCAAGAGCCGCCCGCTTTGCCCGGACAAGATGACGTAGTGTTGGTCGAGTTGCACGCCGACCATGAGCAGGGAATTTGCGTCGTGGTCGATTTGTCGCCAAGTAATGCCGGTGTTGTCTGATAAAAACAGGTGACCACGGAGGCCATAGGCGAGTAGACGTCCGTCGGCGAGAGGAAGCACGCCGTAGAGAGAGCCCTCGTAAGGAATTGGCAAGCGCGACCAGGTGTGCCCCTCGTCGGTCGATTGCAACAACTGACCTGCTTCGCCTGCAAGGTAGAGCGATCCATTCACACCGCGAGAAAGGTGGTTAAAGTGAAAGTCTGAATCAACGGGATGGCCGGCTTGCCAGTGTGCGCCACCGTCGACGGTGTGCATGAATTTGCCATAGGCGCCGACCGCGAAGCCGCGCTGCGCATCGAGAAACAGCACATCAAGATAAACGGTGTCGAGATCATGCCCGACATCTTGTCGCTGCCAATTTTCGCCGCCATCAATGGTGGAAAGAATCACGCCGTCGTGTCCGACCACCCAGCCATGTTTTGCATCGATAAAGTTGGTCGCAGTCAGGAGCGACCGAGTAGGCACGATACGCTGTGACCACGTGATGCCATGATCGTCTGAGACGACAACATCGCCGTGTTGCCCAACAGCCACTAGTCTCGTGCCAGCGCGAGTCACGTCCAGCAATAGGCTGCGGGCAGCGAGTGGCGCAGGTTCTGCCACGTCGGCGGCGAGGCCAGCGGAGAGACCTGCGGTCAAGAGCCAACCCAGCAGGTGGAGAAGAAGGAATTTAGCGAACGCCATCCTGACGCAAGCGGCCGGGGGTGTAGTCTTGCGGGCTGCGCTTCAGACTAAAGTCATACATCGGGTTATTGTTATCTAATCCGATAGCGAGGTAGCGTCCGGCGACTAGGTCGATATGGACTTCCAGCGTGCTCCAGAAAACTTGGGCGTCGTAATAGTTGATGCAGTGCGCCTCGGAGACGCGCCAGAGTTGCCCGCGGCCGTCGTATTGGTCGGCGGACAGAATTTGCCAGCTGTCTTCGTCCACATAGAAAGTGCGGCGCGAGTAGATGTGATTTGTGCCGGGCTTGAGAGTGGCTTCAACGACCCAGACGCGGTGCAGCTCGTAACGGCAGAGCTCAGGGTTAACATGCAGTGGCTTGAGGATGTCATCGGGTGAAACCCCTTTGGCGTGAAGTTTGTAGGAGTTGTAGGGAACGTAGATTTCGCGTTTGCCGATTAGTTTCCATTCGTAGCGGTCGGGTGCGCCATTGAACATATCGAACTGGTCAGACGTGCGCATGCCATCGGCGGCTGTGCCAGGGTTATCATATTCGATGGAGGGGGCGAGTCGCACGCGACGCTGGCCCGCATTGTAAACCCAAGCCCGGCGTTTTTCTTTCACTTGATCCATGGTTTCGTGGACGAGTAAAATGGTGCCGGCCTGACGTGGTGGGGCAGTGACCGTTTGTTTGAAATAAATGAGGATGTTGTTGAGCTCCGCTTCGGAAATGCCGTCACGCACATAATTGAAGAGAAATTCGTCGTCGAATTCGACGAGCGAGTAAGAACCGTTGCGCAAGGGGGCGGCTTGACCAATCAGGCGTCGTGCGGCGATACCACGGTAGCGCGTGAGGTGGTTCCAGATGACTTCGAGTCCGTTTTCAGGCAGAGGGAAGGGGACGCCGATAACACTGCCGGTGATGCCGTTGCCACCATCGGTCAGTCGGGCCGTCGTGGCGTGGGCGGCGGTGGCGTCATAGATGCGCTGCGGGTTCGAGGCGGTGCGATGGCTCGGATAGACCGGCATCTTATAAGACGAATAGGTTTTCAAAAGCGCCAGGTGGCCAGCGGTGAGCTTATCCGCATACTGGGCGGAATTGGCGGCAGTGATGGTGAAGAGCGGGCTTTCGCTGCTAAATGGATCGGGGTGATGGTCGCCAATTTTATAGCCAGCAGGCGGAGTCGTGATGCCGCCCTCCCATGCGGGAATTGAGCCGTCTGGGTTGCCGGCTTTTTCAGCACCAAGTGGAGTGAGGTCGACGCCGAGTCGGGCGATGTCACTCGCGTTGGGGGCTGCGAAGACAAGTGAGGCGGAGAACAGGGCGGAGAGGAGAAAATGTTTTTTCATGAGGCAACGCTCCGGTTCAGAAGGAGTATTTCAGGGTGGCAGAGAAGTAATCGCGATCGGCAATGAGATTGTAGCGTCCGGCACCCGAGAAAGTCACGTAGCGTAGTTCGCAGGCCCAGTTGTTCTGGAAAGTGAGGTCGGCGCCGAGTGTGAGGGTTTTGCGTCCGCTGAGATAATTACCTAGCGGGAGCGGTGTGTTGCCCCCGATGTCGTGGGCAAAGACGAGGAGCGGCGAGATATTCACGCCTGCGATGGCATTGTTATAGTCAAGGCGCGCCAGCAGCACGTAACCGGTGGAGAATTTGTCGGCGAAGGCTGAAGCGGGTTCGGAGAGCGGGGCGGGCGCACCTGCGGGATTGCTGCTGGTGGCGTTCATGGCGGCGAGGTTGCCACCGACGAAGGTGCCGGGGCCGTCGTAGCGGAGCACAGACTTGTCGGGCAGATTCGCGTAAACAAAACCGATTTCGGCGAGGAGGGTGGTTTGATCGGCGCCGAACCAGCCGCGAGTGATTTTGGTGGCGGTGACTTGGCCGGTCCAAACTTTGTGCCGACGATAGCCAGGGACGTAGGTGTCGAGGGCGTAGGTGCCGAGCTGGTTGTAAGCGCCGAAGGTGGCCGGGTTGAGGGGCGAGAGGGCGGCGAAGAGCAATTCGATGTCGTCCACTTGCAAGGGCTGGTTCGGACGGTAGCTGATTTCGCCCTGAAGGGCGACACCGCCGAGGTTGGTGTTGAAGCTCAGACCCCACAGATGAATGTCTTTGGGAAACTCAATGAGGTAACGGCCCGTCGCAGCAGAGATTAGTAATTGTTGACGCAGGGCGAGACTGGCGGCGCTTTGCGCGGTTGTGTAGAAAGGTTGCAGGTTTAGAGGTAGCAGGCCGATCGGCACATTGGTGAGAGCCGCGCCAACGAGCGTGTTGATGGCCCCAGGCACTAGGGCAGGGTTGCCGAGCGTGGTGCCAAGCGCGGTCGTAAAGGCCGTGTTGGCGGCGAGACCAGCTCCAGCGGTGGCCGCAGCGGCGAGACCGTTGATCGACGTGGTCGGCGTGCGTGCCGAAATGGCGGGCAACCGACTGTGATAATTCATGTAGTAGAGGCCGAACTCCGTGTTGTTGGCTTTCTCAGCGAGGAAACGCAGATTCAGACCCCACTGGCCGGAGAAGCCCGGTTCGTCGTCTGTGCCGCGGGGAATCGCGCCAAAAGTGCCGGTGTCAGGCACGGAGGTGGAGGCGAAGCCGAGGAAGACTTGCGAACCGCCTTTGGCGACGAAGTCGTTGGTCGAAAAATAAGTGCCGGGCGGATCAATCCGCGTGCGTTCCCACTCCAGTAGGTAGAAGGCTTCGGCCGTCAATGTGTCCGTCAGCGCAGCGGAGACCGAGAGCAGATTGATGGGGCGCAGGGCTTCTTTTAGCTCTGAGCCGGGAGCACGAAGCTTGGCGACATCAATCGGGTTTACGGAGTTGATGCCGTTGGGCATGAAGGTGCTCTCGCCCCAGCTCAGCACTTGGCGGCCAATAGCCACACGGGTTGGCACTTGAGCGATATCACCACGGTAAAAGGCGTAGGCGTCGAGCAGTTCGCCGCCTTGCGCGACCACGCGGCGGGCCTCGGCATTGAGCGGAGTGCGGGCGCGTTCATCGTCGTGATTGACGGCATCGTGGAAATAATAACCGCGGACGAAGGCACCGAAGTTGCGGTAATCCAATTGCAGATCGTGGCTGACCTTGAAGAGAGCGGAGGCAAGGCCGCGTTCGTAGTTGGTGTTGCCGTCGTCGGCGTTGACAGAGCGTTGTTGGCCGGCGGCGCCGTTAATAGTTTTACTCAGTCCATAAAATTGCGGGTCGGGATCATCGACACGATAAAGTCCACCGATAGATAGCGTAGTGTCGAAACTCCCTTTAATTTCACCGACATCAAATACCAGAGCGTAAACCTGAGGGGCGAGCAATGTGCCCACAAGAACGAGGAAACGGAGCAGCCAGACCGGCCGTCCGGGGGTGTGGGGGTGGTGTCTCATAAAATAAACGAGTTTCTGGCGCGGAGGAGGCGCGCTGGTTGGGTGGGGCGGACGTGCGCATCAAGCCCAGCATACGGAGTATCATCAAGCCCATTCGCGTTTCGATATTGACGGGGTAAAACAAAACGCCCGCCTCCAGAACCGGAAGCGGGCGTTAGCAAAAAGTGGTGGCTCAGCCCGGAATCGAACCGGGGACACAAGGATTTTCAGTCCTCTGCTCTACCAACTGAGCTACCGAGCCACGGGGTAGAACGCGCAGTAAAGATGGGCGGTGGAGAATTCGTCAACGTGAATTTGTGAAAAAGCCAGTGGAACTGCACTCCCTGTGTTATTTCCCTAGGAGGCAGTAAAAAACATATCACTCTGTAAGGGGTGATTATCAGGGTGGGAGCGGCCATGCCTTGCTTGCTCGGAGTTTGTGGCTTTCCTTGCCCGACATGGAGAAAGCCGTTGACCAAACCACACCGCCTCCCGGAATCTTCGGTTCGCCCACGAACAATCGCATGGTCATCACCAGAAGCCTCTGCCTCGTTCACCCATCTGCCGCGAAAACGGCCGAGTTTGTTTCTGCCTGCTCATGAGCGACCGAATCACTCACGAATGCGGCGTAGCCCTTGTGCGCCTGAAGCAGCCCATCGCCTACTATCAGGAAAAATACGGCACGCCGCTCTGGGGGCTGCATCAACTGTTTCTCCTGATGGAGAAACAACACAACCGTGGCCAAGACGGTGCCGGCGTTGCCTGCGTCAAATTTGATGTGCCGGCGGGCGAGCCTTACATGTTTCGTGAGCGCAACGTAGAGAACAACCCGCTCGATCGCATTTTTCAGTCCCTGTTGGCCCGTTACAATCAACTGATCGCCGAGAGTGCGATTCATCCAGAGTTCGTTTCGTCCGTGAAAAAAGGCTACGACTTTTGCGGTGAACTCTATCTCGGCCATTTGCGCTATGGCACATCCGGTGGCTACAATCTAAGCGCGTGCCACCCGTATTTCCGCCGCAGTTCTTGGCCGACGCGTAATCTTGTTTTAGCGGGCAATTTTAACATGACGAATACGGCGGAACTCAATGCGCACCTGATTTCTAAGGGGCAGCATCCGATTTTCGCTACTGATACACAGGCGCTGCTAGAGATGATTGGTTTCCATCTCGATGAAGAAGACGAGCGGCTGTATCAGGAATTGAAAGCGCAAGGACTGACGGGCACTGAAATTACTCGCCGTATTAATACCGCCATTGATCCGGCGCGCGTGCTGCGCGAAGCTGGCAAGGACTGGGATGGCGGTTATTCGCTGATCGGCGCGCTGGGTAATGGCGATGCCTTCGTCACGCGTGATCCGTCTGGTATTCGTCCGTGCCACTGGTTTGAGAATGACGAAGTCGTGGCCTTCGCTTCCGAGCGCGCTCCGCTTTGCACGGTTTTCAATCTCGGCCCGGAGCAGGTGTCGGAAGTAGCTCCGGGGTCAGTCGTGGTGCTAAAGCACCATGGTGATGTTCGAGTGGAACAAATTCGTCCTGCGCTACCCAAGTCTTCCTGCACATTCGAGCGGATCTATTTCTCACGCGGAAACGACGCGGAGATCTACGCTGAGCGTAAGGCGCTTGGGGCGGGTCTTGCCGATCAGATTTGGCAAGGCATCGGTGGCGACCTTGAGCACTCGGTGTTTAGTTATATCCCGAACACGGCGGAGGTCGCGTATTTTGGTTTGATGAGCGAACTGCGTTTTCGTCGACGCGCGCAGGTCAAGCAGACGCTGCTGGATGCCGCCAAGGCTGGCAAATTAGACGAAGCCATGGTGGATGATTTAATCCTCCGCAACTGGCCGCGTGGGGAAAAGATCGTCAGTAAAGACGTCAAGCTTCGCACTTTCATCGGCCAAGAGAAATGGCGTAACAATCTCGCCTCGCACGTTTACGATATTACCTACGGCGTAGTCGCGCCGGAGGATAATCTGGTGTGTGTGGACGATTCTATTGTGCGTGGCACGACTTTGCGTCGTTCAATTTTGCGCATCCTCAGGCGCTTGCGTCCGAAAAAAATTATCATCGCCTCGACAGCACCGCAGATTCGCTATCCGGATTGCTACGGTATTGATATGTCTGAGCTCGGAAAATTCATCGCATTTGAGGCCGCAGTCGCATTGCTCAAAGAGCGTGGGCAGGGTGGTTTGCTCACTGAGGTTTATCACGCCTGTCGCGAAGAGCTTTCCAAGCACAGCACCCAGCCGGTCAACCACGTCTGCCGGATTTACCAGCAGTTCACGCCTGATGAACTGTCGGTCAAGATTACCGAATTGGTTTCTCCTCCCGCAGGGGAATGGAAGGGCGAAGTCGAAATCATTTACCAAACACTGGATAACCTGCATCGCGCTTTGCCCGGCCACACCGGCGATTGGTATTTCTCGGGTAAATATCCTACGCCCGGCGGTTATCGCGTGGTGAATCAGGCTTACATTAACTATTTCGAGAAGGCCGAAGGCCGCAGTTACTGAGATGTCACTTTCTTACGAATCCTCTGGCGTTAACTACGATCAACTCGACGCGTTCAAACGGGCTTGCCAACGTGCCGCTCGCGAAACAGCAGGAGCTTTGAGTGCTCACGGTTACTCTGAGCCGAGCTCCACGCGCGGGGAAAGCGCTTACTTGATAGAGGCGGCAGATCATTATCTGGCGCATGTTGAGGAAGGATTGGGCACTAAGAATCTTGTGGCTGATGCAGTCTATGCTGCCACCGGGAAAAACTTCTACCGGGAGATCGCCATTGATACCGTCGCTACAATTGTGAACGACCTTATTACCTGCGGTGCGCTGCCAATTTCTGTGGCAATGCATGCCGCAGTGGGGGAGTCGGCTTGGTTTGCTGACGCGGCCCGTATGGAGGCTTTAGTAAAAGGTTGGGCGGAAGGCTGTCAGCAATCTAGGGCTGTATGGGGCGGCGGCGAAACCCCGACATTGCGCGGTATTGTGGAAAAAGATGCAATCGTGCTGGCGGGATCGGCTATCGGCAAAATCGCGCCGAAGACACTTCGCATCACCGGCGAAGTGAACGATGGGGATGCGATTATCTTTCTCGCTAGCTCTGGCGTGCAGACGAACGGACTGAGTTTGTGCCGACTGATTGCTACGCGACTTGCGCAAGGCTACCAGACTCCGATTGGCCACGGTGATACGCGCAACTACGGTGAAGCACTGCTGGCCCCTTCAGTCATCTATGTCGATTTTGTGCGACGCTGCCAAAAGGCTGGCCTGAAGCTCAATTATGTTTCGCACGTGACAGGACACGGTTGGCGAAAGCTGATGCGACTCGATGAGCCTTTTGTATATGAGATTACTGACCCGCGTGAGCCGCTGCCACTGTTCAAATTTTTGATGGAAGCTGGGCCGATCTCGGTGCGGGAGGCCTATGCGACCTTCAACATGGGGGTCGGTTTTGCCGCGTATGTTGCCCCGGCGCAGGTCAGCGCGGTGCTCGCGGCAGCTCAAGCTGGTGGCTACACCGCCTGGCAAGCCGGTCACGTGCGCAAACAGGGCGCACGCAAAGCTGTCGTTATTCCTTCGCTTGGGCTCGAATATGATGGGAGCACGTTGCAGGTGCGCTGAGCTCCTTGAGGCGGACGTCAGGTCTGTTCGTGACGTATTTGCACATCGGCAATAAGTCTGCTGCCGTTGCAAACAAAGTGGTAAACCTGCCGCGTAGCATACTTCACCGTTGCGACGTGAAGATTTTTGCCAAGCACGACTGTAGGGATTGTCAGTTTGCAGGGATGGCCCATGTCGCAGAGCACGTTTTTGAAGGCGCCGGCCGTCATATTGGTTATTTCGCCAACTATGTCTTTGAGAACAGCCTGATCGCTCGCAGCCATTTCCATCATGGAAAATCCGAGGATGCGGGTGGCGGCCTCTTTGGCAAAGCTCTCACTCAAGCAGAGGTAGACGATGCCATTCGCTTCGCCTGCGAAGCCCACGCTACCCACGATGTGAGGTTGTGGTCCGAGTGTGTCCAAGAGAGCATCTGAGGTAGTTTCAACGTGCTCTACGCTATGTTGCAGCATGATCTGGCAAACATTCGATACAGCCCTGACGATAGATTCCTCGATAATTGAATTAGAGATAGGGGTTTGCGCAGGCATGGTTCAGTGGCTGAATTTACCTAATCGCGTCATCTTCCGATGACTTAAATGATTTATTGGATTCCTTGCGGCGCACTTCAAAACTACTTTGACCATTTGCCCCTCAATATCCATTATTTCTCACGATGAAAAAATATATTCTCACTACTATTTTCGCGGCCACAGCATTGGCCGTTTGCTCTCACGCTGCTGCTCCGGTGGTTGGGGAAACCGCACCGGATTTTTCGCTGACCGACCTCCAAGGTAAGGAATTTCGTCTTTCAGGCCTACGTGGGCAGACCGTCGTATTGGAGTGGGTCAATCCGCAATGCCCGTTTGTAAAAAAGCATTACGAAAAAAGCGGTAATATCCCTGCTCTACAAAAAGCTGCCACTGAGGATGGCGTCGTTTGGTTGAGCATTAACTCAGGCGGACCAGGTAAAGAGGGCGATTTGTCTCCTGAGCAGGTTAAGGATTGGATCAAAAAAAATGGAGCCGCCCCGACCGCCTATTTTCGTGACTCCACCGGAACGGTAGGACGACTTTATGATGCCCGCACTACGCCGCACATGTTTATTATCAATGCCGATGGTGTTCTCGTTTATGCTGGTGCGATCGACAGTGTGCGTTCGGCGAATCCGTCCGACATCAACGGAGCCACAAATTATGTGCGTGAGGCTCTCGCGGCGATCAAGGCTGGGACCAAGGTGAAAACATCTGCATCCAAACCCTACGGCTGTTCTGTCAAATACGCCGATTGAGTTTTAAATGAGCAAAAAAAGACCGCCGCTTTGCAGCGGCGGTCTTGAGGGAGAGAGAGGGGAGTTACTTCTGGGCGGGGCTGAAGTCAGGATAGGCTTCGCTGCCGTGCTCGCCGATATCAAGACCGCCCGTCTCTTCTTCTGCACTGACACGGAGGCCCATGACGAGCTTGATGATGAAGAAGAGAACGTAGGCGAAAATGAAGGTGAAGGCGCCTATGCTCGCGATGCCGATGAGCTGGGCTTTGAGTTGATCCATGCCAGCTTTGGCGCCGAAGAGACCCACTGCGAGAGTGCCAAAGACGCCGCAGACTAGGTGAACGGAGAGAGCGCCGACTGGATCGTCGAGTTTCAACTTGTCGAAGAAGAAGACAGAGAAGACCACGAGGACACCAGAGATAAGACCGATGAGCGTGGAAGACATTGCGGCCATCTGGTCGGCGCCAGCAGTAATGCCGACGAGACCGGCGAGAATGCCGTTAAGGCTCATAGAGAGGTCAGGCTTTTTGAGAGTGATCCAAGAAGTTAGCGCAGCACCAACACCACCAGCGGCAGCGGCCAAGCAGGTCGTGACGAGCGTGAGCGAAGTCAGTCCCGGGTTAGCAGAGAGAACAGAACCGCCGTTAAACCCAAACCAGCCGAGCCAGAGCAGGAACACGCCAATTGTCGCGAGTGGCATGGAGTGGCCCATGATGGGCTGGGCCTTGCCGTCTTTATATTTTCCGATGCGGGGGCCGAGAATCATCACTCCAGCGAGAGCACCCCAACCGCCCACAGAGTGAACTAGGGTAGAACCAGCGAAATCGTAGAAACCGAGGTCGTTTAGCCAGCCGTAGCCCCACTTCCAAGAGCCAGTGATCGGATAAGCAATGGCGACGAAGAGCGTGGAGAAAACGAGGAACGAACCGAGTTTGATACGCTCAGCGACAGCTCCGGATACGATAGTGGCAGCGGTTGCGGCGAACATGCCTTGGAATAAGAAGTCAGTCCAGTAGGTGTAGCCAGGATTGTAGTTACTGGTCAAAGACGCGAGGTCATCGCTGATTGAGATGCCGAATCCAGCAAAACCGAAGTAACTATGGGAGCCTTCCGCGAAGCCGGGATACATCAGATTGAAACCGCAGAGCGCGTAAGTGAGCAAACCGATGCAAGGAATCAGCGTGTTCTTGAAGAGAATGTTTACCGTATTCTTCGAGCGAGTAAGGCCAGATTCAACGGTGGCGAAGCCGAGGTGCATGATGAACACCAAACCAGTAGCAAGCATCATCCAGATGTTATTCGCTGTGAACAGCGCGTAACCGGGACTCGCTTCGAAGGTAGCGAGATCCGTGAAGGCAGGAGCCGGAGCCGCTGCTTCAGTGGCCGCGGCCGTAGCTTCTTGGCCGAAAGATGTCGCAGCTAGGGCGAGCATCGCGAGGACGCCAGTCGCTTTAAGAAGTCTGGCTGTTAGCTTGGATGTATGCTTCATGATGATTGTAGCTGAGTGAGGTGAATGTTTGTTAACCTCTCGCGAAAAGCAGAGCCCATGCCAATATACTGAGGTTTTTTATTCTGCGGAGACTCCCTGGGCGGTTTGGTTATTATTGTTATTGTTGGCGCACAAATGGTGCCCGAAATTTGCTGGGCAAAATTGGTGGTAGCGGCGTTTCTTTCATGAAGGACGGCAGCGCATTGCGCGAATGATGTTACTTTCTGTGTAAGAGCGCAAAAAAGCCCGTGTTCGAATTGAACACGGGCTTTTGTATACAAATCCCGGAGGATGGGTATTTGCCAAAAGACTTAGAGGGCAGTATCGCCGCTCTCACCAGTGCGGATGCGGATAACTTCTTCAACTGGCTCGACGAATACTTTGCCGTCGCCAACCTCACCAGTTTGAGCAGCTTTGACAATAGCATCGACGGCTTTGCTTTTGATTGAGTCGGCCACTACTATCTCGATCTTAGCCTTAGGCAAAAAGTTCACTGTGAACTCACTGCCGCGATAGACTTCAGTGTGGCCTTTTTGACGACCGAAGCCTTTGACCTCGGTGATGGTCATGCCTTCAACGCCGACCGTGGTCAGCGCTTCTTTAACGGCATCCAGTTTTTGTGGTTTGATGATGGCGATGATTCTTTTCATAGGGTTTTTGTGTCTGAGCAGGAAGTTTGCCAACTGCCCTGACGTTTTTCTTTAGGAATTATTAGTGAAGTGAACCCACTATATATAATATCCAATCTGAGAGGGGTCAAGGCAGTGGTTTGAGTAAATCGATGGGAAGTCGCACAAGGACGCCTTGTTGCAATACATCCATTGAGACGACGATACCTTGTGGGTTTGCGGGATCATCCACAAATCCCTCGACGCCGTTTAGTGCTCCTCCATTCACACGGACGCGCGTGCCGCGGCGCATCAAGGGAGCCAGCGCGGTCTCATAACCGCTGGCGCAGACCGCTTTCACGGCGGCCAATTGCTCTAGGAACAATGGCTCGTTTTGCACCTCTAGTGCGCGCACCAGTAGATCTTGCTGATAGACGCGGGTCTTCTTTTCCGGGCTGATTTGCGCAAAAACGTAGCTCGCAAAAAGCGGCTTTTGGAAAATTTTCTTTTGATTGCCGTAGCGCCGCACGCTCTCGACAAGTGCGAGGTAGTGCGGGAAGCCTTCGCGCGCTACCAAGGAAGCGAACTTTTTTTCGCAGCGTGGCTTGGTGTGGCAGGCAAACCAACGTGGCGTGATGAAATCCCGGAGGTGCTGGCCCATATCAGAGTGCCGCGACGAGAAGTCGGAGGCCTTCTACGTAGCCTGCGAAACCTTTGCCTGAAATCATGCCGATACAGGCAGGTGCGGTCAGTGAAACACGGCGGAATTTCTCGCGTTTTTTGATGTCAGAGAGATGCACTTCGATGGCGGGCAGTGGGGCGACGCTTTTCAATGCGTCGTGCAATGCGATGCTCGTGTGAGTGTAAGCTCCAAAGTTTACGATGAAGCCAGCGGCGCCGCGGTCTGCGTCGGCGTGGAGTCGATCAATCAAGTCACCTTCGTGATTTGATTGATAGAAGGCGAGGCGCACGCCGAGTCGGCGCGCTTCGGCGCGGAGCAGCTTTGCCAAATCATTCAAGGTCGCAGTGCCGTAGATGTGCGGCTCGCGTTTACCGAGGCGGTTGAGATTGGGGCCGTGAAGGACAGTGATTTTTTTCACAAAGGGTTCTCCGTTTCGAGGAAGGTCCAAGGTAGGCGGAACTTTTTGGCGAGTTCTGCCGCAAGGGCTTTCACGCCGAGAGTTTCGGTAGCGTAGTGTCCGCAGCAATAAAGATTGAGCTGATTTTCTTGGGCAAAGTTAAACCACTCTTCGCGCAGCTCGCCGGTTACTAAGGTGTCGCAGCCTGCGGCGATAAGGGCGGGAACGGCGCTGTTGCCAGAGCCGCTGCAAAAAGCCACGCGTCGCGGCACGGCCGTGCCGCATTCGATCGCGGTTACATGGGGGTAAAATTCTTCCAAGCGCACGCGGAGTTGACTGCGTCGATGGCGATTGGGTGCGTAGCAGGCGATGGCCTCGCCTTCATGTTCAAGGAAACGGCCTTGTGGTCGCAGACCGAGTTGGCGAGCGAGGAGGGCATTGTTGCCCAACTCGGGGTGGGCATCTAACGGTAGATGTGAAGAATAGACTGCGCAGTTGCCACGGATGAGCGCGGCATAGCGTTCGTAAACTGGGCCGGTCAGCGGTCGGGTGCCGCCCCAGAAAAGCCCGTGGTGCACAATCAACAAGTCCACCCCGCTCTCCACTGCTTGGGTGAAAGGCACCAGCCCGGCGTCCACAGCAGCACCGATTTTGGTCACACGTCCGTCGTTGGCCACTTGTAGGCCGTTCATCGCACCGGGGTAATCCTTGAAAGCGCTACGCCGGGTGCGGCGGTCGCAGTAATCTATGATTTGCTGAAGCGAGGGAGCGGGCATCGCGCTAGGTTGACGGGTAGCGATGCGGCGCGCAAGCGCGGCGCGCACCTTCCCCCTTGCCACCGTCTAGGAGCCCGAGACAGCGTATTGATATGGATGACAGCAAGAATGACCCGATTGAGTTGGTGGCGGCGGCGACGGCGCAGTTCTCGCACCGTCCGAGCTGGGATGAGTATTTTATGGCCACCGCCACGCTCATCGCCTCGCGCTCGAATTGTGAGCGACTGAATGTCGGCTGCGTAATCGTGACGGCAGGCGATCGGCGCAACCGTATTGTGGCGGCGGGATATAACGGCTGGCTGCCTGGCACGCCGCATGTCTCCCGGGTGCGCGACAACCATGAACAGGCCACGGTGCATGCGGAGCAGAATGCCATCGCAGACGCGGCGAGACGTGGCTCCAGTGTCGAGGGCTGCACGGCATACGTGACCCATTACCCATGTATCCACTGCGCAAAAATCCTAGCTGCTTCTGGCATCGCTGAAATCAAGTATCATGCGGACTACAAAAACGATCCACTGGTCGCGCCGATTTTGGCTGATGCAAAAGTTATGATTGCCCAGTTGTGAAGCGAGGGAGGCCGTTGTGCGCGCTCAATCAAACAAAGAGGTCAATTTCACCAGCCAATTATTGTTGGCTCATCCTGCGCTGAAGGATCCCCACTTCCGCCGCTCGGTTGTTTTGATGTCTACGCACGACGAGGCTGGTGCTCTTGGACTCGTTATCAATCGTCCCTTAGGTAAACAACTTGGTGAGTTGAGCGCCGAGCTCGCAGCCAACCCTTTGGCAGGAGTGCCGCTCTATACTGGTGGCCCGGTAGAAAACGAGAAACTTATCCTCGCAGCCTGGTGGCAGCCGTCTGGCTCGGATGAGTTCAAATTTCATCTCGGGCTTGAGCCAGCGCAGGCCACATCGTTGCTTGGTCAGCCCGAAGTCGTGTTGCGCGGTTATCTTGGTTACTCTGGTTGGGGGCGAGGCCAACTGGAGGATGAAGTGCGGCGACAGGGTTGGTTTGTCGCGCATCCAGAGGATTGTAATCTCAGTGCAGCCGAGGGGACTGCGCTCTGGAGAATTATCGTGGGGTCACTCGGCCCGGATTTCCGACTGCTGGCGCAGGAACCCGACGAACTCGGCTATAATTGATGCATGAGTTTGATTAATTACTTAGTTTTTAGGGATTAAAATAACTCAAAATAAAACGAGCGCTTGGCATTCGGACTGCTTTATCTTCGTTGCTTGTTCAACCCTCACTCAAACCAAACCAAAATGAAGATATCGCTCAGACTTCGAGGACTGGCTATTGTGGCCGCACTCCTCGCTCTACCCAACGCTATCCTGGCTCAGACTGCCGCTCCGTCGCCCGCCCCGGTGGTGGATTCCGGCATCACGGCTTGGATGCTTGTTTCCACTACCTTAGTGCTCTTGATGGTGCCAGGATTGGCGCTGTTCTATGGCGGCCTTGTCCGCACTAAAAACGTGCTCGGCACCATGATGCATTCCTTTGTCGCCATGGCTGTCGTTGGCGTGCTCTGGGCGGTGTGCGGCTATGCCATCGCTTTTGGCCCCAATGTATTAGGCGGTTTCGCCGGTTGGAATGGAGACCTGCTGTTCCTTCAGGGCATAGACCAGACCATTATGTCGGCTGGTGTGCCGGAATACGTCTTCGCGATGTTCCAAGGCAAATTCGCTATCATCACCCCGGCTCTTATCGCTGGTGCGGTAGCTGAGCGTATCAGCTTCAAGGGCTGGATCGCTTTTATCTCCCTCTGGGTCTTGCTCGTTTACGCTCCCTTGTGCCACTGGGTCTGGGCGAGCGATGGCTACTTCTTCAAAATGGGTGCCATTGACTTCGCGGGCGGCACCGTCGTGCACATTTCTTCTGGCGTCAGTGGTTTGGTGCTCGCGCTTTTCCTCGGTCGCCGTCTCGGCCACCCGAAGCTCTCCACTTCACCAAACAATTTGACCATGGTGCTGCTCGGCGCCGGTCTGCTGTGGGTGGGCTGGTTCGGCTTTAACGCCGGCTCTGCCGTTGCCTCCAATCTCGATACCGCCCGCGCCCTCACGGTCACGCAGGTTGCCGCCGCTATGGGCGCGCTGACCTGGGTCATCATTGAGGCTGTCATGCACGGCCGTGCCACGAGTCTCGGTTTGGCCTCCGGCATCCTTGCCGGTCTAGTCGCTATCACTCCGGCTGCCGGCGTGGTGGACGTTAAGGGCGCTATTGCTCTCGGCGTCATTGCAGCCATCGGATGCTACTTCATCATCACTCTGAAATCGAAGCTCGGCTACGATGACACACTCGATGCGTTCGGCGTGCACGGAGCTGGTGGTATTATCGGTGCCATCTGCTTGACCTTCTTCATTCGTGACAACTGGAAGCCTGAAGGCTGGAGCTTCCCCAACCAGCTATTCATTCAAATCAAAGCCGTCGGCGCCACGGTGATCTTCGCCACGGTCATGACGCTCATCATCGGCTTCATCGTCGAAAAAACTATCGGTCTGCGTCTCTCCGAGGCGGACGAAAAGAGCGGCATGGACCACTCGCTGCATGGCGAACGTGGCTATGGCCTCAGCAACCTCAACTAATCGGAGGCTTCTACCATGAAACTTATTACCGCTATCATCCGTGAGCAAAAGCTCGATGAAGTTCGTCAGGCTCTGATCGATGCCGAAATCGAGCGCATCACCGTCAGCCGCGTCAGCGGCCACGGTCAACAGATGGAGATCGAAGTCCAACGCGGCAAGAAGGTCATCCCCAATCTGATTCCCAAGGTTCAGATTGTGATCGCCTGCAACGACGCGTTTGAAGACACCATCGTCAACACCATCCTCCGCACGGCGAAAACCGGCAAGGCTGGCGAAGTAGGCGACGGCAAGATCTTCGTCCAAGAGCTGAAGGAGTGCATCCGCATCCGCACCGCCGAACGCGGCGGTCAAGCGATCTAACACTTTAGCTTTTCAGTTTCGAGCCCGGCGACCTTGCGTCGTCGGGCTTTTTTTATGTAAACAGAGCGCCGAACTTCTTGCAGAGAAATGGTGCCGTCGGACTCTTTTTAATGCGCGCAAAACCCTTGAGCGGCCCCTGATACAGAATCCTCCCACCTTGCGGACCACCTCCGGGTCCAAGTTCGACGAGCCAGTCGGCTTCAGCGAGCATGTCGAGATGGTGCTCAATGACCACGACAGTGTGGCCTTGGTCGACGAGGTGGTGCAGCACGCGGATGAGTTTTTCGCAGTCACTGAGATGTAGCCCGATCGTCGGCTCTTCCAGTAGGTAGAGATTGCGAGGCTGCAGTCCGCGGCTGTGTTCTGTATAAGTTTGCAGACCGCGAGCTAACTCGGTCACGAGTTTAAGGCGTTGAGCCTCGCCACCGCTCAGGGTTGGGCTACTTTGCCCCAGCGTGAGATAGCCAAGACCGCAGTCGACCATGAGCTGGCAGACCGAGCGCAGCTGGGTGTGGAAATCGAAAAATACCGTCGCTTCCTCAAAAGTCAGTGCGAGCACTTCGGCGATGGAGCGGTCTTTCCACTTGATGTCGAGCAGCTCTGGTCCGTAACGCGTGCCTCCGCAGGCATCGCATGTCAGATAAGTGTCAGCCATGAACGCCATTTCCAGTTTCACCCGCCCGGCCCCAGAGCATGTCTCGCAGCGTCCTCCCGCCGTGTTAAACGAAAAGCGCCCGGCGCTGTAGCCGTGCATGCGCGCTTCAGGTAATGTCGCAAAAAACTGACGAATGAGATCGAAAATGCCGAGGTAGGTCGCAGGCGTAGAGCGTGGCGTTTTTCCGATCGGGGCCTGATCTACTTCAATAATGGCTTTGAAGCCCTCTGCGCCGCGTAGTTCAGAAAACGGCACGGCATCTGTGCCTTGAAACTTTGTCTGACGAGTGAAGCTTCGTCCGGTCAGTCGGTTGATTTTCTTTGCTGCGGCCAGTGTAGCCGCTGGATGCAAAAGATCCCGAAACAAGGTGGATTTGCCCGCACCACTGGGGCCGCAAACCATAACCAAGCGCGCCAGCGGGAGCCGCAGCTCTTCGCCTTGGAGGTTACGGTGTCGGATGTCAGTCAAAGTCAGCCAGTCTCCGCCGCTGGTGGTTTTGGTTGATTTGCTAATTGGTCGGTATTCGCCCCGGAGCGGATGGGCGATACCCTTACTAAGGAAAAGACCGGTCAGTGATGAAGGATTGGCGCGCAATGCGGCGGGTGTGTCGTTGGCGAGTAACTGGCCACCGTGACGTCCCGCCCCGGGGCCGAGGTCAATGATGCGATCCGCTCGTTCCATCAGTGCGTCATCGTGCTCAACAACGAGCAACGTGTTGCCGGCATCACGGAGCGACTGTAATGTAGCAATCAATCGTTCATTATCGCGGACGTGCAATCCAATGCTGGGCTCGTCGAGCACATAGAGGACTCCGGTTAAGTTGGAGCCGAGTTGCGCGGCGAGTCGGATGCGCTGGGCCTCGCCGCCAGAGAGTGTTTCCGTAGCTCGGTCGAGCGAGAGGTAACCGAGACCAACATGATCAAGAAAACGCAGACGACTGGCGATTTGCGGCAGGATATCGTGGATGATAAGCTGGCCACGGCGTTCGAGTTTGAGTTGATTGAGAGATGCGAGTAGCGCCGAAGGGGTTAGCCGCAACAGCGCGGTAAGCGAAAGCGGCTCGCCACGTTTCAGGGGTAGCTTCACGGCGCGCGCGACACGGTTCAGGCGTTCGCCATCACACAAGGGGCACTGCTGCCCGGCGGCGCCAGCATCGTCTGGGTCGAAACTGCGTAATGCATCGGCTACTTCGGGAGACATTTCTTCGCGCTCGTCATTCTCGTTTTGCTGTAACCACGGGTAGAGCGCTCCGTGTCCGCGACAAGCTGGGCACCAACCTTTAGGTGAGTTGAAGGAAAAGTGTTTCGGGTCGGGCTCGGGAAAGGATTCGCCGGAGACGATGTCGGTGCGGGAATTGGAAAACCAACTAAGGGTTTTCCCGTCGGGCTTAAGCAAAAAGCAGGCGCCTTTACCGAGTTGTAGCGCACGATCCAAGGTCTCCGCTAAAATACGCGGCCCGCTCTTGAGTGCTTTCAGATCGGCGATGACGACTTCGATGTCGTGCTCTTTGTAGCGATCGAGTTTCTGAAAAGCGGTTACGGGAAACAGACGGCCGTCGGCCCGCATGAGTTTAAAGCCCTGCCGACTAATCCACTTGGCGATGGGCTCGTGGTGTCCTTTGCGTGCACGGATGAGTGGAGCGCACAAATAGAGATGCCGTGCGCGGCGCGCGGACGGTGTGACCATCGTCTTTTTTAGCAGCTGCAAAAGCTGAGCATTAGACAGTGGTGTGACTGGTCGGCCTGACTCGGGGTGGTGCTGCACACCAAGCTTGGCGTAGAGCAGGCGCAAGAACTGCGCGACTTCGGTAATGGTGGCGACGGTCGATTTCCGCGAACCGCGTGTGATGCGTTGTTCGATGGCGACGGTTGGCGGAATGCCGGTGAGCAAGTCGAGGTCAGGTCGTGGCAGTTGTTCGACAAATTGCCGCGCATACGACGACATGCTCTCCATGAAACGCCGCTGGCCTTCAGCAAATACGATGTCGAAGGCCAAGGTGGATTTGCCTGAACCGGAAACGCCAGTGACGACGGAGAGCTGGCGGTGCGGGATCGCCAGACTTAGGTTGCGGAGATTGTTTTCGCGAGCGCCGTGAATCTGTAGAACCTCGGCATGCTTTGTCTGTTCCTGATGCACTCGATAGGCGACGGCTGACTCAGCAGCCATCAACTGGGCCTTATTCATTTTATTCGGAGTCAAACCGAGCGCTGCGCGCAAAAATGGCGCTGTTGCGGTCTGAGCGCGTGCCACTTGCTCCGGCGTGCCCGCCGCGACGATGAGTCCGCCTGCGACACCGGCTTCGGGGCCGATTTCTATTAGCCAATCAGCTGACTTGAGCACGTCGGTATGATGTTCAATGACCACGACACTGTGCCCGGCAGATGCGATTCGCTGTAGCACAGTGAGCAGTCGTTTGACGTCGTGACGGTGTAATCCGGTCGTCGGTTCGTCGAGCAGCAGTAACGATGTAGTGTCTTTGTTCGCGTTGCTGTTGGTCTTGCCGCCGAGGTAACGAACTAATTTGAGGCGCTGCGCTTCGCCCCCGCTCAGCGTATTAAGCGGCTGGCCGAGCGTGAGGTAACCAAGACCGACCTCCGCGAGCGGTGATAGACGATCGTGAATCTCTGGTTGTTCAGTGAAGAATCCCAGCGCGTCAGACACAGTCGTATTAAGTAAGTCGGCGACGCTGCGACCTTGCCATTGGATGGCGAGCACTTCGGGCGTGAAGCGACGACCTTCGCAGACGGGGCACGGCACAAACACGTCGGATAAAAATTGCATATCGACCCGTTCGGCACCGAGGCCCAGACAATGAGGACAGCGGCCTTCGCCGGTATTGAAAGAGAAACTCGAAGAGGAAAATCCAGCTGCCTGCGCCTCAGGCGTGGCGGCGTAAAGCTCGCGAATCTTTTCCCATGCTTCGCAGTGCAGGGCAGGGTTGGAGCGTGGCGTGCGACTGAGCGGCGACTGATCCACGAGCACGATTTCGTCGATGAGCTCGTGCCCGGAGATTTCAACAATGCCCGCCGGATCTTCGGCCAGTTGGCCACGTTTGCTGAGCAGTCCTTGGTGGATGACGTTGTTGAGCAGCGTTGATTTGCCAGAGCCGGAGACACCAGAGAGGCAAACAAACCGACGCAGCGGCAAGGTTACCGTCAGCTCGCGCAAGTTGTGTTTGGTGGCACCCCGAAAGGTGAGCCACGACGCCACCGCAGACGGGGATTTTTTTTCAGGAGGGAGGCAGGGCCGGCGCAGCTCCGGGGTGGGGATTTGTTCGCGACCAGAGTGGTAACGTCCGGTGATGCTTTCCGGATGGGAGAGCAGGGCAGCAACATCGCCTTGAAAGACGATGTTGCCACCGCGTGCGCCCGGCTCAGGGCCGATTTCGAGCACATGATCAGCGGCGCGGATCATCGCCTCGTCGTGTTCGACGACGACGACGGTGTTACCTGCATCTGTCAAACGGCGGATGATGCCGATAAGTCGGTCGATATCACGCGGGTGCAAACCGACGGACGGTTCGTCGAGGACAAAGAGCGTATCGACCAGTGAAGTCCCGAGACAGGAGGTGAGGTTGACGCGTTGAACCTCGCCACCCGACAATGTGCGCGAAGAGCGATCCAGTGACAGGTAACCTAGCCCAACCTGACAAAGGTAGCGTAGGCGAGTCAGGATAGCGTCGAGGGCGAGTTGGCGGCGACGGTCGTCGAGTGTGCGGTCGTGGGTCTGAGTAGGACGGTGGGTTTCGAGTAAATTGAGAAAGTCCGCGACTGGCAATTGATAGAGTTCGGGCAAGCTGCGACCTTGCCAGCGCCAACAGAGAGCTTCGGGCTGAAGGCGCGCGCCACTGCACTCGGGGCACGTGTTGTAGGCACGGTAGCGGGAGAGAAAGACGCGCACGTGCATCTTGTAAGTCTTCGTCTCCAACCAACTAAAAAATCCTTTTAATCCATACCAGAAGTTAGGCCAACCCTTGTCTGCACCATTGTAGGCCGGATCTCCTTCAATGACGAACTTGCGCTGCTTCTCGCTGAGTTGCGCGAAAGGCACATTCATCGGGATATTGTTGCGACGTGCGAACCGCGCCAAATCGCGCTTCGACTCGCTATAAATTTCACCTTCCCACGGTTTGATTGCGCCCTCATTCAGGGAGAGCGAATGGTCGGGCACGGCGAGACGGTAGTCCACCTCGATGACACGTCCGAAACCGCGACACTTAGGGCAGGCACCAAGCGGCGAGTTGAACGAAAATAAAGCTGGGGACGCAGGGCGAAATGATCGGCCTGTGGCCGGTGAGTGCATGCCACGGGAAAAGTGTCCGGTCGGTGCACAGGCATCGGTCTCGTTGCGGGGCGCCGTGTAGAAGTGAACTTCACCTTGGCCAAAGCGGAGAGCAGTCTCACAGGCTTCGAGAAAACGGCTGTGATTTTCCGCAGTGATGCGTAGCCGGTCTTGAATAACTAGCAGCGGGGTGTCGGTCTTCAGCGGACGTTGTGCAGGCGCCTGTGCGAGTAATTCGTCGAGTTTGTGGGCGAGCGCTGACTGTGTTTGAGCTGCACCAATGAGCACACGTGTGTAGCCCTGTGTTTTGATGCTCGTGAGAATTTCTTCCCACGAAAGATTTTCGGGTTTGATGATGCGGAACGCCAGCAGCAGCGTCTCGCCCGCGTGCGCGGTGAGAGTTTTGCGCCAAATAGTTTCCGGCGTGTCGTCTTCGACTTTTTCGCCGGTGGTCGGGTCGAAACACTCAGCGACCTGACTGAACCACACTTTGCAGAAATCGGTCAGCTCGGTCATCGTGCCGACGGTGGAGCGCGAGGTTTTGACTGTGTTTTTCTGCTCTATGGCGATGGACGGACGGATGTTCTCAATCCGATCTACCTGCGGCGGATTGAGCAGATCAAGGAACTGCCGCGTGTAGGCGGAAAAGGTTTCCACGTAGCGGCGCTGTCCTTCGGCATGAAGGGTATCGAACACGAGCGAAGACTTGCCGGCACCGCTCAGCCCGGTGACGACGATGTAGTGACCCAGAGGCAGGTCGAGGTCGAAGCCTTTGAGGTTGTTTTGGCGGACGCCGCGCAGACGAATATGTTCAAGCGTGGAAGGCAAGATGCCCACAGATGCGCGGGTTGGGCGGCAACGCAAATGCGCAATTAGCTACTGCTGATTTCAGGTGCGAATGAGCTCGGTGAATAATCGCAAGTGGGCGCTAATCTGGCGTTCGGCGGTGAAGTTGGCCAAGGCGTGGGCGTGAGCGGCTGCACTGAAACGCTGGCGTAGGCCAGCCTCGCGGATGAGTCGATCAAGGGAGGCAAGAAAGCCGTCTTGGTCGCCGAAGCGGTGCAGAAAGCCGGATTGATCGGGAGCAAAACATTCGCCCACACCGACGATGTCGTAAGCCACCGCCGGGCAACCGTGCATCTGCGCTTCGATGAGAAAATTGGACAAAGACTCACTGCGCGACGCCAACACCGCTAAGTCGGCTGCACGGTAGAGTGGAGAAGGGTCAGACTGGTAGCCCAGGAAGCGGATGCGACTGCCGAGTCCGAGGTCGCGTGAAAGTTTTTCGCAGCGAGCGCGAGCCGGGCCATCGCCGGCAAACCAAAGTTGCCAGTCGAGATAACCGGGCAGACGCGAACAGATTTCGATGAGTTCGCGTTGGTTTTTCTCCGGGCGAAACATTGCTACGTTCAGCATTACCACCGTGCTGGGGTTGGCGCCGTAACGTCGGCGCAACTTATGGTTGGGTTCAGTAGCAGGCTCGGGGTCGGTGAGAACGGGGTTGTGGATGACAGTGATTTTGCCGCCCGGCAGGTCGTGTTGGTCTGTAAGGACGCGTTTGGCCACATGACTGTTGGCGATAATGTGACGACAAAGGCCTAGCGAACGACGGAACAGCCATGGCAGGCTCTTGCCTGTGCGCATAGTGCAGACGACGACCGTTTGCGGCAGGCGCTTTTGAATAAAGCCTGCGTAGCAATTGGCCATGCGGCCCATGCACAGCACGAGGTCAGGGGTTGCCTCGGCGGCGGCACGCAACAGGCCGGGCGCAAACCAATCTAAGCCAAAGTCGAAAGGTTGCAGTGCCCGACAAGCGAAGGGCTGATTTTCGGCTTCGTCGCCTAAAATGCCGCGTGGCCGGAAGGTCAGCAGAGTGACTTCGTGGCCGGCTTTAGTTGCGGCGGTGCCCAAAAAGACGGCGTGTCGTTCGGTGCCGCCACTGCGGAGGTAGTCTTGGATGATAAGGATTTTCATTGCTCCGCCGCGATGGCGATGAAGTTATCTGGGCATGAACAATCCGTTCGTCAACCTGCTCGTTCGTGTGGTGGTGCTGGCACTGGGCGTCATGCTGAGTGCACGCATCGTTCCGGGCATTGGCTACGATACACGGGGAACATTACTTTCGGTTGTTGCGCTGCTCAGCTTGTTTAACGCCGTCCTTAAGCCGCTCTTGTTGCTTTTTACGCTGCCTTTTGTGGTTTTGTCCCTCGGGCTCGGCATTTGGCTAATTAATGCATTCTTGTTTTTGTTAGTCGGGCGTTTGATCGAGGGTTTTCGAGTTACTGATTTCGGCTCGGCTCTATTGGGAGCACTGATAGTCAGTGTGACCAACTTCCTCGTGAGTCGCTTGCTGGCGAGGGCCTCTACGCCTCGTCCACCGCGCAATCGCGGATCCGGGGGTGGGGATGTGATTGATGTTTAGCCTTATGAGCGTGGCCGAGTTTGCGTTTGACCGGGGCGAGAGCGTGTCAGACCGTGGCGGGAACTATTTTTCCTATGTCTGAAGCTCAATACGATCTAGTGGTTATCGGCGGTGGTCCGGCTGGCTATGCTGGCGCGATTCGCGCAGGGCAGCTTGGCAAGAAAGTCGTCTGCATCGAAATGGAGCGCGCCGGCGGCACTTGCCTTAATTGGGGCTGCATTCCCACCAAGGCACTGCTGAAGAGCGCTGAGCTGTATCAAAAAATCAAGAAAGCCGACGTGTTTGGGCTCTCCGTCAAAGAGGTGTCCTTTGATTTTGCCAAGGTCATGGAGCGTTCGCGCGGCGTGGCTGGTCAAATGGCCAAAGGCATCGAATTCCTCTTTCGCAAAAACAAAGTGGAATATGTGGTCGGTAGGGCACGCGTCATCGCGCCAGGCATGGTTGAAGTCGTGGAGGGTGCGCAGAAAGGAAAATATTTCAGCACTAAGAACGTCCTCATCGCCACGGGCTGCAAAATGCGTCGCATTCCTGGAGTGGAGGTGGATGGCGAGCGAGTGATGACTTCGCGTGAAGCGCTGGCGGCGACGAAGCTGCCGAAGTCTGTCGTGGTTGTTGGCGCAGGCGCCATTGGCGTCGAGTTTGCCTATTTCTACAACGCGCTGGGCGCAAAGGTGACACTTGTCGAAATGCTCGATCAAGTCTTGCCCGTAGAAGACGAAGAAGTCTCCAAATCTCTCCAACGCTCCCTTGAGAAACAGGGAATTAGTATTTTCACAGGCACGATGTGTGAGAACTTTCGTGTTGGGAAAAGCACGGTCAAAGTAGACCTTGTGACCGGCGACAAAAAGCAAGAAGTCGAAGCGGAGATGTTGCTTTCTGCCATCGGGGTAGTCGCTAACATTGAAGGCGTAATTTCCGATAAGGTGAAGGTCGAACTCGACCGTAACTACGTGAAGGTGGGCGAGGATTATCAAACAAGCGTGAAGGGGATTTATGCCGCCGGTGATATCATCGGACCGCCTTGGCTGGCCCACGTGGCGACTTTCGAGGCGGTCAGTGCGGTCAACGGCATGTTTGGCCACGGACGCCCGGCTCGCGTGACCAAGTTCCCGGGCTGCACCTATTGCCAACCGCAAGTGGCGAGCACCGGGCTGACTGAGAAGGCCTGCAAAGATAAAGGACTGGATTACCGCGTGGGCAAATTTCCGTTCACGGCGTCCGGCAAAGCTGTGGCGTCAGCCGACAGCGACGGTTTCGTGAAGGTTATCACCGATGCCAAGACTGGCGAGATTTACGGGGCTCACATTATCGGCAGCGATGCTACTGAGCTGATTGCCGAGTATGCCCTCGCCATTGGCATGGAGGCTACGATCGAGGAGGTCCATCAGACCATTCACGCTCATCCGACTCTCTCAGAGGCGCTGGCCGAAGCTGCGGCGGCGACCACAAACGAGGCCATCCATATCTAATTCTCCGGGTCGGTTGGGATAAACCCAGCTGGTTTTAATAAGCAGGAAACTAATAACTGCTTTTCTCGGTTAACCCGAGGAAAGGGATTGATTGGCGCACGGCGGCCCATTCATAACCGCGCATGGCGCAGATTATCGCAGTCCTCGATTTCGGTTCTCAATACACGCAGGTCATTGCGCGGCGTATCCGCGAATGTCAGGTGCTTTCTAAGATATACCATTACTCCACTTCGGCAGAGCAGTTGAAGGCGGATGGTGTCATCGGGATTATTCTGTCGGGTGGGCCAAGCAGTGTATTTGCGAAGAATGCGCCGATGCCGGACGAAAATATTTTCGAGTTAGGCGTGCCTGTGCTTGGTATTTGTTATGGCATTCAATTGCAGGGCCGTTTGCTCGGCGGCAAGGTTTCCAAGAGCACGCACCGCGAGTATGGTCACGGCATCCTCAAAGTCACCAAGCCCGGTCGGCTTTTTAAGGGACTGCCGCGCACGCTTCGCGTTTGGAATTCCCACGGCGACCGCCTCATCGCGCTACCGCCGGGCTACACGGCGATCGGCACGACGGAAAATTCGGAGTTTGCCGCTATCGAAGATCGGAAGCGGAACTTCTATGGCATTCAGTTCCACCCGGAAGTTTTTCATTCGGAACGCGGGATTGAGATTATTCGCAATTTTCTTCTCGGGATTTGCTCGGCTAAGCAGGACTGGACGACCAAAGACTACATCAAGCATGCGGTGCAGGACATCCGTGATAAAGTCGGCAAGGAGCGGGTGCTCCTTGGTCTGTCTGGTGGGGTGGACTCTTCGGTCGCGGCCGCGCTCATTCATCGCGCTATCGGCAAGCAACTGACCTGCGTGTTTGTGGACAACGGCCTTTTGCGGGCTGGTGAACGCGAGCAGGTAGAAAAACTTTACGCGGATCACTTCCATATCGATTTGCGCGTGGTGGACGCCTCGAAGCTCTTCCTCAGTCGCCTCAAAGGCGTCACCGAGCCGGAGCGCAAGCGTAAGATTATCGGTAATACTTTCGTCGAGGTCTTCGAAAAATCTCTTCGTTCCATCGGTGGGGCGAAGTGGTTGGCGCAAGGCACCCTTTATCCTGACGTCATTGAGTCCGTGGCCATCGCGGGTAATCCAGCGGCATTAATCAAAAGCCACCACAATGTCGGCGGTTTGCCGGAGCGCATGAAGCTCAAGTTGCTTGAACCACTACGCGAGCTTTTCAAAGACGAGGTGCGCGCCGTCGGCACCGCTCTCGGGCTTCCGCGAGAAGTCGTCTGGCGCCAGCCGTTCCCTGGTCCGGGTCTCGGCGTGCGCGTGGCGGGCGAAGTCACCCGCGAGCGCTTGGAAGTTTTGCGTGCGGCTGACGCTATCCTGCACGACGAGATGATGAAGAGCGGTTATTATTGGGAAGTCTGGCAATCCTTCTGTGTGTTTTTGCCGGTCAAGTCGGTCGGTGTTATTGGCGATGAGCGCAATTATGCCGATGTGATTTCCCTCCGCATCGTCGAAAGCCGTGACGCGATGACTGCGGATTGGGCCCGCCTGCCGCACGAATTGCTCTCAAAGATTTCTTCCCGTATCACCAATGAAGTGCGTGGTGTCTCGCGCGTGCTGCTCGACATTAGCTCCAAACCGCCCGCCACCATCGAGTGGGAATAATCACAGCTTCCCGCATGCCCTTTTGCTCAAGGCGTCCGGGTCACGATGAGTTTGAAGAACGTTCGAGTGGCACTAGCCAGTGGCAAGGTGATGCGGCATGTCTGCCAGCCATCAATTCCAGTAACAATAGAAGTGCTTAAGCCGGTGCTGCTCCACGCTGCGGTCGTGAGATCGTTGCACCATTCAACTGAGTAAGTGAGATCAGAACGATCGGACGGCCTGCGGTAGGTATAAATCCAATTAGTCCCGTCTGTGGTAGTGGTGGGCGGATTAGTGAGGCTGATGGCCTTGGGATCGTAGCCCAGTGCGTATTCGACGAGGTTGGTGAAGGTGTCGATGTCGGGGTCGGCGCTGAAGCCGCTGATGGAAGAGTCAGCTCGTTCTGTTGCCGTAAAATGTGCGAGTGACCAAGAGGTGAAGGTTGGCAGAACGGTGAAGCTCTGCGTGACACTTACCGCCGCATATTCGTCGCTACCCGCTTGGGATGCTTTCACGGCGACATCGCCATCTCCAGTCAGAGTAATTTGCGTGCCGGAGAGACTAGCCGGCCCGCTAACTACAGAAAATACAACCGTAAGTCCTGATGAAGCCGAGGCGCTGAGTCCAAACGGAGTTGAGGTATAGGCGAGGTCGGGTAAGGACGCGAAAGTTAGCGTTTGGTTTTGGCGTGCACGGCCTTGGCGCCGGATGTCGCGATGAAATGCTGGCCACGCTGCGTTGTTGTCCAGTGTTTGTCCGTTGCCGTTAAGGGAGTAGAGTTTCTTGTCGTAACACCCGACGTAAATTGTGCCATTTGCAGTGACGAGCGGTGATGAATCAACGTAGTCCCCGGTGGTGTATTTCCAGAGTTGGCTGCCATCGCTCGTGGAGAGGCAAAGAATGGTATTATCGCTGGTGCCGACAATGAGGCTGCCGTCGGCACGAATCGTTGGGGTGGAATAAAGAGACGTGCCGGTGGCTATAGCCCAACGCAATGCGCCAGAGGATGTGAGCGAGTAAATGTTACTATCAGTGGAGCAGAAGTAGAGATTGCCACTCGTATCTAAGCTGACGGAACTCTCAATGGCATCGTCCGTAGCGTATTCCCATAGTTGCTGTCCGCTAGGAGAAAACGCGTGTATTTTCCCGTCGCGAAAGCCGACGTAGATGGTCCCATCAAGGCCAATGGCTGGTGAAGTGGAGCCAATAGCGTCAACGGCGTTGGTAGGGACGGTAGCTTGATACTCCCATTGTTGCGTGCCGTCGGGATTAACCGCATGCAGCACATCGCTGTCATCGGAGACGTAGATAGTGCCGTCTGGGCCAATACTTGGTGATCCACGGACAGCATCACCCGCGAAATATTTCCATTTGAGTCCACCGAGCGACGTGAGCGCGTAGAGATAAAAATCGCTAGATCCGATATAGATCGTGCCATCACTTCCGACTGCTGGAGAAGAAGAGATAGAAGAGCCCGTGAGGTAATTCCATTTAGGTAAACCATCCGCACGATACGCGTGGAGACGTCCGCTCCAAGAGCCGACGTAGATGGTGCCATCTGCGCCGACCGCCGGTGATGAATCCACCCAGTCGCTGGTGTATCTACTCCAGGCTAACGCACCGGTGTTGCTGTTGATAGCGTAGAGGTAGCCGTCTTCAGAACCGAAATAGACTCGGCTGCCATCCGCTGAGGAGGTTGGGGACGATACGATAATGCCTGTGGTGTTGAATGCCCAACGCAACGTGCCGTCCGTCGCTGCGGCCAGCGCGCTGGGCAGCAGCAGAGAGATTAGTAGGGGAATGAATGCGGCGCGCATGATTTTCAGAAAATCCATGTCAGCCCTGCCGTAAGGCGGGTTTGGGTGTAGGTTTCTGTGGCATCGTTACTGTCCACTCGCTCGCGCTCAAGTTCGGTGTGTGCCCGCCAATGCTGGCCAAATTCGCGTTCTAAAGTCAGGTGCAGGTTCAGTTCGTGACGCAGGCGCGGTGGCGGCGCGATGCCGATGCCGACGGTTTGATTGTCCCAACTCACCCGAGCTTGACCGACCGACGCAGTCACGCGCCACGGCTGATTCTCCCAGTCGATGGATAGCGCGCCAGAGGTGCGCACATAATCATAGTAGCCAGCGCCATTGTCGTGATTGCGTGCTTTGCTCCAATTGACCTGCGCCTTCCAGTCTCCTTGCCACTGGAATTTGCGGGTGAGCTGTGCTTCGCCGCTAGGACGACGATAAGCCAGAATGGTGCCTGGCAGTGGGCGCCCGGCGATCGTCGTGCGCGTGCGGGTGTCGTAGTCGCGATGACGGTTACTGACGGACAAGTCGGCTTCCCATTTTTTGTTCGTCGATTCCCAAATCATGTGGGCTTCCAGCCGGTTTTCTCGGTGGTCCTCAGGAAGCTCCTGGAAGCGGTTGCGGGCTGTGCTCGCTTGAATTTCCGCTGTCCAGCCATGACCAATTTGTTGACGCAGGCTGGCGGCGAGCACCGTGCCCGTTGCGGTAATTGGGCTGATGAGCGGGGTGGTTTCAGTCGAAAAATCCATGACGGATTTCAAGCGGAAGGCTTGAGGGCGCAAGGCGAGGCGGAATCCCCGCCAAGGCTCCCAGCGTCCTTCAACTTGTCCAAAAATTTCGCTCGTTTGGGATGTAGTTGGGGAGTCCTTGAACCAACGGCTATGCACATGAGTAAAGGCTGCGATCTGCCAAGGACGTTCGTTGGTTTGTCTTTTCCAGAGTGTGGCATCCAACCCTGCGGTCGCGAAGCTACTGCTCTCCGAGTTTGTGGGGGTTAGGAGTAGATTGCTGTCCCAACCGAAGCCCGTGGTCAGTTCCAGCGAGGTTTCCCAGTCCGGGTTGAGCAATGCGGTGAACTCGCGCATTTCTTCGGGCGTCAGCCACTGGCTATCCGCTTCTTGCGCGTTCAACACACACAGAGTAAACAAAAAGGGTAAGCAGAAGCGTAGCCGAAGTAGAGTAGATGGGGTTAGGCTAGACACAAAACGAGCAGCAGGGTGGAGATACGAAAAGGCCGTAGGCATCAGGGGTGTCAATCTGAGACGTCTGCGCGTGTTCGGTGGTTAACACGGCAGTGGGTTTTTCTATTCAGCAGACACGCGTCGTTTGGGCGAAAAAAAGCCGCGCCCGGAAAGGGCGCGGCTGAATAATAGCAGAATTGAAAGCGGTTACTTAATCGCGGCGGCGTAGTTGGCCTCGACCGCTTTCCAGTTCACCACGCTCCAGAAGGCTGTGATGTAGTCGGGGCGACGATTTTGGTAGTTGAGGTAGTAAGCATGCTCCCAGACATCGAGCCCAAGAATGGGCGTTCCTTCGATGCCGGCGACAGCTTTGCCCATGAGCGGGCTGTCCTGGTTCGCGGTGGAACCTACGGCGAGTTTCTTGTCTGGAGTGACGACGAGCCAAGCCCAGCCAGAACCGAAACGCGTGGCGCCGGCCTTGGCGAAGTCTTCCTTGAATTTGGCGAAACCGCCGAGCTGCGCGTCAATCGCAGCGGCGAGCTGGCCCTGAGGGGCGTCTTGATCGTGCGGTGCGAGAATGCTCCAAAAAAACGAGTGATTGCTATGCCCACCGGCGTTGTTGCGAATGGCGCCACGGATGGCCTCGGGCACTTTGGAGAGGTCGGCGATGAGCGTGTTGACGTCAAGGGCGGCTAGCTCGGGATGATCTTTCAGCGCGTTGTTCGCGTTAGTAATGTAAGCCTGATGATGCTTGCCGTGGTGAATTTCCATCGTGCGTGCATCAATGTGCGGTTCGAGCGCGTTCGGAGCGTAGGGAAGGGGAGGGAGGGTGTAGGCCATGAGGTTGTGATACGATAGGTTGAGGGTGGGTGTTGTTGAATTAGT